>Ga0210044_10000302_pt1 | contig 73523 bp, 75 predicted proteins | sample CryGey13umfilter_2_FD_183959 | JGI IMG/M metagenome (GOLD analysis project Ga0210044, IMG submission 183959) | Groundwater microbial communities from aquifer in Utah, USA - Crystal Geyser 4/9/14 3 um filter (SPAdes) (version 2) | ecosystem: Environmental > Aquatic > Deep subsurface >... | reverse complement strand
GTGGCGGATTGTGGCTTTTATGAATTTAGAAGACAGCTAGAATATAAAACAGAATGGTATGGCTCAAAATTAGTCATGGCTGACCGATTTTACCCGTCATCTCAACTGTGTTCAAACTGTCAAAATAGACAAAAAATGCCTCTTTCTAAAAGAGTTTATGAGTGTAAAAATTGTGGTCTAAAAATAGATCGTGATTTGAATGCTAGTATTAATTTGGAGTTATATCCAACTACCCATAGCTTGTGGGGAAGTAAAGCCTGTGGAGAGTCAAACCAACTTAGTGGCAAGTCTATTAAGGATTCACCTGAAGCAGGAAGTGAACGTCCATCCCATGAAGAGTGGGAACTTGACTCATTGATCAAGTTTGATTAAGTTTTATACAGCGGATGAGGAAATAATTATTATTGTTTGAAGAGAGGATCTTCCGTTACACTTGAAAAAATGTTGGTAATATAGTTTAAAAAATTTAATAAAATAATGCTGAAAAAAATTTTTATCACCTCCTTAATGGGTTTACTGCTGTCAACGGGGGTAAAACCGAGTATAGCGGGTACTGTAGTTGAAAATATCGCTAAAACTGGTACTTTTACGGTGGCTACTCCTTTTAATACAGTGCCTTATTCTTATTACAACCCTGAAAACGAATTAACGGGTTTTTCTATCGATGTCGTCAAATTAATTCATCAACAATTAGAAAAAGAATTAGGACGTAAAATAGAGCTAAATTTTGTGGAAGTCAATTCTCTTCAAGAAGCGATTCCGAAGATGATAAGCGGAGAAGCAGATATTGCTTGTAATGCTGTTTTTACATGGGAAAGAGATAAGTATGTGGACTATACTTTGAGATATACTATTTCTGGTATTCGATTACTAATTCCCAAGGGTAAAATACCTAGTGATTCTTCTTTTGCTAACAAAAAAATTGGTATTCCTCCTCAAACCTTTGTTAGAGATGCCATTAAGTTAAATTATCCTAATGCTGTATTAGTGGATGTTAAAAGTTTAGAAGAAGGTACTAATAGTTTAAATCAGGGAAAAATAGATGCCCTAGCAGGAGATAGTATCCTTTTAGATGGTTTTCGTCAACAAGTTAATCCTGATGGATTTGAGCAGTTTCCTCCCTTTGCTGAACCTTCTTTAGCCCAATATGGAGTGGGTTGTATTGTTCCTGAAAATAATTCTGCTTTCTTAAATATTGCTAATTATAGTATTGCGAGAATGATGGAAGGTTATTTAGTTAAAGATCCAGAAATGACTCAATTATTTCAAAAATGGATGGGAGAAAATGGTGTTGTCAATATAGTTAGTAATGAAGGAGTAGAGTTATTCTTTAAAAGTACCATCATTAATCATGAACAAATCCCATTCCCTAAAAAATAAAATTTACTATTGACAAAATATCATGAAAATTTCAAATCTGACGTGGTTAGGTTTTTTCTTAACCCTATCGAGTCTTACTATTTCCCCCAAAACTTTTGCTGTTGATAGTAATAACATCAACCCTAATCACAATATTGAAGCTCGTTTAAATCGTATCTCTGAAGCCTTAAAAACCACACAAAATAAGTTACCTGAAAATACTTTAAATTATCCTGATGAAGAAATTTTGTTAGGAGGATTTATCAACGGTGGTGGTGGTTTTCGCAATGCAGCAGGGGGTGGTGGTTTCGTTAATAATCGTGGGGGTGGTGGTTTCCTTAATAATCGTGGTTGGGCTGATGGTGGCGGTGGCTTTTTAAATCGTCGTTATTAATAATAATGACTACAAAAAAAATATTTATCACTTTACTTGTTAATTAATAAATTTATGAAGATAACAAATTTAACATGGTTAGGCTTTTTAATGACTTTATCTAGTCTTGCTATCGTACCTGAAACGAAGGCTTTAAATACCGATAATGTTAATAATTTTGATAATATTACTGAGAATATAGAAAGCCGTTTAAATCGTATTTCCGAAGCCTTAAAAATCAGAGAAAAAGACTTACCTCCAGATAACGATATAAAAAATTATCCTGATGAGGAGATATTATTAGGACAATCATTTTTAAATAGTAATAGAGGCGGTTGGGGTAATGGTGGCAGAAATTGGCGCAATGGTGGTAGTTTCCTGAATAACAATCGTGGTGGTAGTTTTATTAATCAACCCAGAAATTTCCTTAATAATCGTGGTTGGGGAGATGGTGGTGGTTTCTGGAATCGACGTTAATTAGCCCATCAATCTACAATTATACTCCCCAATACTGGGGACTTTTTGTCTTGATTGTCGCAAACTTAAGAAAATTAATTACTTATTACCTATTACTTTTAAAATGGCGAAGGCAGAGAAAAAAACATCAGAAACATTAAAAGATACCTCAAAATTTGGACCTATTTCTTTAGTTATTATTCAACCAACTTCTTTTTGTAATTTAGATTGTGATTATTGTTATTTACCTGATCGTTATTTACAAAATAGGTTATCTTTAGATTTAATTGATCCTATTTTTAAAAGTATTTTTACGAGTCCTTTTTTTGAAGATAATTTTACAGTTTGTTGGCACGCTGGTGAACCTTTAACGATGCCAATTTCTTTTTATAAATCCGCTTTTCAATTAATAAATGAAGCTGATAAAAAATATAATAAAACTAATTTTGGGTTTAATTATTCCTATCAAACAAATGGTACATTAATTAATCAAGGATGGTGCGATTTTTGGCAAGAATATCCTGTTCATGTGGGTGTAAGTATTGATGGTCCAGCATTTTTACATGATAGTCATAGAAAGAATCGTAAAGGTGGTAATTCCCATGATTTAACCATGAGAGGAATTCGTTATTTACAAAAAAATAATATTCCTTATAATACTATTTCTGTTATCACGGAAGAGTCATTAAATTATCCTGATGAAATGTTTAATTTTTTCCTCGAAAATGAGATTTATGATATAGCTTTTAACATGGAAGAAACTGAGGGGGTTAATGAATTAACTTCTCTTAATGGTAAAGAAATTGAATTGCGTTATATCAAATTTATTGAACGTTTTTGGCAGTTAGTAACGGAAAGTAAGTTACCTTTTATTGTTCGAGAATTTGAGGTTTTAATCAGCTTAATTTATAGCGGAAATAGACTTAAAAATACTGATATGAATAAACCTTTTGTCATTGTTAATTATGATTATTTAGGAAATTTCTCTACATTTGATCCTGAATTATTATCAGTCAAAACAGAGAAATATGGTGATTTTATTTTTGGAAATGTCTTAACAGATACCCTTGAATATATTTGTGATAGCAATAAATTTAAAGCTATTTATCATGATATTAATGAAGGAGTAAAACTATGTGCTGATAGCTGTAGTTATTTTGGTATTTGTGGTGGTGGTGCGGGGAGTAATAAATATTGGGAAAATGGTACTTTTGCCTCTACGGAAACTCAAGCCTGTCGTTATCGCATCAAAATTTTAACGGATGTTTTAGTTACTGCCATGGAAAAATCTCTTAAGATTATCTCTTGATTATTTTCTCAAAAACTTTGCTAATAAAACAATAAATTTTTCTGTTTTTCTCTTCCTATCTAATTATCAATAAATTCTTAATAATTACTATCTCAAAAATATCTATTTATTTAACTATATATTCTTCATAATTAACGTTTAATTTTATGCAAACTGTTGATTGGATTGTTATCGTTGTCTATTTAATTATCACTATGGTAATTGGTATCTATTTATCGGGTAAAGCATCGAAAAGCCTCGAAGATTTCTTCTTGTCGGGGCGATCGCTTACATGGTGGTTGGCGGGTACAAGTATGGCTGCGACTACGTTTTCAATTGATACACCTTTGTATATTTGCGGTATTGTAGCAACAAGGGGTATTGCTGGTAATTGGGAATGGTGGAGTTTTGGCATAGCTCATGTTGTCATGATTTATATTTTTGCACGATTATGGCGTAGATCAGAAGTTGTAACCGATGCAGAACTAACAGAGCTACGATATGGTGGAAAAATGGCAGCAATTCTCCGCGCTACGAAAGGATTTTTATTTGCTGTACCCATTAATTGTATTGGTATAGGTTACGCAATGTTAGCGATGGTAAAAGTAGTTACAGCATTGCAATTATGGGAAAGTCTCGGTTTAGACTTAGGCGACAGTGGCAAGTTATGGAGTGTCATCGCTGTTAGTATTTTTGTTTTAGTTTACTCAGGTTTTTCGGGATTATGGGGAGTAGTCGTCACAGACTTTTTTCAATTTTTCCTTGCTTTATTTGGGGCGATGGTTGTGGCTATAATGGCTGTTAATCACGTTGGTGGCATTCAAGAGTTAATTCCTGCAGTACAAAAAGCCACAGAAATAGATGTTTTATCTTTGATACCTCTTACCAAAGGAGAAGGTTTCTTTAATTGGCGTTGGAGTGATGTGGCAGGAATTAGTTTAAGTACTTTTTCCGCCTATGTATTTGTACAATGGTGGAGTTTTCGTCGTAGTGATGGCGGAGGAGAATTTATCCAAAGATTAGTCTCCGCAAAAGACGAGGCAGAAGCAGAGAAAGCCGCTTGGTTTTTTAATATTCTTAACTACATTGTTCGTACATGGCCTTGGATTTTAGTCGCCTTAGTGGCGATTGTCATGTATCCAGATCTCGAAGATCCAGAATTAGGTTATCCTAAATTAATGTTAGAATTTCTCCCTCCAGCCATGTTAGGGTTAGTGGTAGCCTCCCTTATTGCGGCTTTTATGAGTACAGTTTCTACCTCCATTAACTGGGGTGCATCTTACCTCACCAATGATTTATACCGCCGTTTTTTTGTACCTGATGCCACCCAAGATCAGTTAGTATTAGTGGGAAGGATAGCTTCTATTGTAGTTACTTTTATTGGTGCGATCGCAGCTTTTTTTGCTACGGATATTAGTACTGTATTTCGTTTAGTAATTGCTATTGGTACAGGACCAGGATTAGTGTTAATTTTACGTTGGTATTGGTGGCGTATCAACGCTACAGCAGAATTAGCCGCCATGATAGCTGGTTTTATCATCGGTTTAACTAGCGTTATCCCCAACCTTAATCTTTTTCCAGCGGATTTTGGCTTAAGACTAATGATTATCTCAGGTTTAACGGCTATTATTTGGATTACTGCTATGTATTTAACCCCTCCTGAATCCGAAGAAACTTTAAACAAATTCTATCTAAAAGTGCGCCCTGCTGGAATTGGTTGGCGTAAACAACAGGAAGAAACAGGAGTTAAACCGTTGCAAAATCTAAGATTAGATGTTTTAAAAGTTATCGCTTCGGTGTTTTTGTTATTTGGTTTAATGTTGTCTATCGGTGGCTTTTTATTATTAAAATCCCTCACAGGTTGGCTATGGTTAATTATTGCTGTTATCGGTGGTTTTTGGTTACGACATCTCAATAAACAAAGAATCTTTCCTATGCCTCGCCCCGGTTTAGAATAATAATAAGTAGGGGTAAATGGTATTTACCCAAATTCTTTGATTTTCGCCCAAATTATGTGGTATTAACTCAAATTATTTTATATTCACTCCCATAATAATTTCGTTGATTTTGATATGAATATTTCTGAATATGAAACAAGGATAAAGAGTTTTTTTGAACAAGAAAAATACGAAAAAGCTATTGAGTATATTGAAACAAATTTATTTGATAATCCTGCTCATAATTTATCTAAAATTTATCTAGCCTTAGCTTATTTTTGTCTAGGCAATGATGAAATTTATCAAACAATTTTATTAGATTTACTCTTTAATAATCAAGAAGAAGAATTAATTATTCTCTCTCAATCTATCTTAAATATTGCTGAGTTAAAACTTAATCAACAACATACTGATTTAGCTATTAAATTATATCAACAAGTTTTAGAAATTGATGCTCAATCTATAGTAGCTTATATCAATTTAGCTCAACTTTTTACTCAAAAAAGTAATTTTGATGATGCAGTTTTTCTTTGGCAGGAATTAATATCTATTCAACCTAATTTAATTATTTCTTATCAAAATTTAGGACTATTATGGCAAAATATTTGTGAATTTAAAGAAGCGATCGCCATTTATAAAAAAGGATTAAATATCGAAGAAAATAATCTTAATATCTTATCAAATTTAGGTAATTGTTATCTAAAAAATAATCAACTAAAAAAAGCGAAAGATGTTTTCTTAAAAATTATTACCATTGATTCTAATAATTATCAAGGTTATGGAGAATTAGGTTATATTTATCTTTTGGAAAATGACTTAAATTCAGCAATAAAATTATGGCAAGAATTAACTAATCATCAACGGTTAGTTTTTGAAAAATATTTGTATTGGTATAATAATAATATTAAACCTTTTTTTACTGATCATAAAGCAATAGAATTAAATATCACTTTAATCAATTCTTTAGTTAATAATGACAATCAAGGCAAAATTGCCCTTAATATTGCTAATTTATTATATCAACAAAAAAATTATCTTTTAGCCATTAATTATTATGAAATTGCTTTAAATAATAACCTAGAATCAGAATCTATTTATCAACATCTTATTCTTAGTTTATTTTATACTCAACAAAGAGATAAAATCCTTAATTATTTAGACAAACTTTATAGCATAAATCCAGAAAAAAGTCAAGTATTTTCACAACTAATTAATAATCAAACAGTAGAAAATAAGAATAATGAAAACTTAGTTAATTCCCCTAATAATTATTATGATAATGTAGAAAAATGGGCAATAAAAAATGATTTAATAAACTCAAACTATTATAATTTTAATTTAGATAATATTTTAAATTTAAAACCACCAAAAACTATTGATAAAAATATCCATCCTAGCTTTTATTATCCATCAATTATTGAGTTACCAAAAACTTTTTTAGTCAATATTCCTCATGGTAAATTTTATTTGCGACAAGACGAAGCAAGTAGTGCCGTAATGACGGAAGAAAATTATCTAATGGGTAATCTTTCCCCTGAATCTCCAGCATTAAGTCCAAATCATCCTGATAGTCATCCTAGTAAACATTCTATTTTAAAAACTAATTTTTTACCACCAATTCAACAAATAGAAGGAAAAGTTATTGTTTTAGCAGGATTATTAAATAAAATTTATTTTCACTGGTTATTTGATATATTACCTAGAATAAAATTATTAGAATTAGCTAATATAAATTATAGAGAAATAGATTATTTTTTAGTAGATAATAGTACCAATTTTCAACAAGAAACTCTCAAAATATTTGGTATTCCTTCAGAAAAAATATTACCTTTATCTTTTCCTCTACACATACAAGCTAATAATTTAATTATACCTTCTTTTCCTAGTTCAATTGCTTGGATGCCTTCTTGGAGTTGTGATTATTTACGAGATAAAATATTAGATGCAAAAAGTATTAATAATCAGAGAAAAAGATTATATATTAGTAGAAATAAATCTAACAATCGCCATTTAATTAATGAAGAAGAAGTAATAAATCTTTTGTTAAATTATAATTTTGAAGTCATAAACCTAGAGTTATTATCAGTCAAACAACAAGGAGAATTATTATCTCAAGCAGAAATGGTTATTTCTCCTCATGGTAGCGGTTTAAGTAATCTTGTTTTTTGTCAACCTAAGACTAAAGTTATCGAAATTTTTGCCCCTAATTATGTTTATCCTTGTTATTGGTTAGTGAGTAATTTAGTTAACCTTAATTATCATTATTTAATAGGAGAAATTATCGGGAGTAAACACTTTCATTCATTGCTTTATCCTGATTCACGTTTTGAAGATATTTACTTAAATTGTGAAAAATTAAGACAACTTTTAAAGATAATAATTTAAACATAAATTAAGGTAATTGTTAATTATTAATTGACAAACTTTAAACAAATTTATCATTGCTTAATTTCGCTCAATAATGCCACCGCCTAAAAGTAAATCTTGATGATATAACACAGCAGCCTGACCGGGTGTAATACCAAATTGTGGTTCATCAAATACTAATTTTACTCGTTGATTATCTAAAGGAATGACATGGACAAATTTTGGAATACTGCGGTATCTAATTTTAGCCTCAGCTTTGATGGGGTTTTTTGGTTCACTTATTGAAACCCAATTCATTCGACTAACAATACATTCCGTTTGTCCACCTTCATCACGGGTTGCCACAATAACTTGATTCATGACAGGATCTAATTTTACCACATATAAAGGCTCTGCATAAGCAATTCCTAAGCCTTTACGTTGGCCAATGGTATAATGATGTATTCCTTCATGTTCTCCTAAAATATTACCTTTTAAATCTACAATTTGCCCTTGTTTTGGTTTAATATATTGATCTAAAAAGTCTTTCATCGAACCATGACTTTCAATTAAACATAAGTCTTGACTATCAGGTTTTTCTGCCGTTGTCAGTTTAAATTGATTTGCCATAACCCTAGTTTCTGTTTTTGTTTGTTCTCCCAAGGGTAGAATTAAATGGGCTAATAATTCTTGAGTAAGATCATAGAGGAAATAAGATTGATCTTTTGTATCATCAATGGCTTTTAATAACTGATAGCGATGATTATTTTCGTCATATTTGATTCTCCCATAATGTCCTGTAGCAATTTTATCAATACCTAGAGTATTTTTAGCGTATTCTAACATAGGTGGAAACTTAACCACACGATTACATTGAGAACAAGGTAAAGGAGTAACTCCCGATTCATAACCTGACACTAAGTAATCGACAATATAAGTCTGAAAAAGATCACGAGTATCTACTATATGATGAGGTATGTTTAATTGTTCACAAATAGAGGCAGCATCTACCATTCCTTCTGAGCAACATTGCCCTTTTCCCTTCATTAACCATAGGGTTAAACCTTCCACTTCATAACCTTGACTTTGTAAACTAGCGGCGGCGACAGAACTGTCCACACCACCCGACAACCCGACGACAACTTTATTCATAACACTAAATAAATAACGATAAACAATGAATACTAATAATTAATTTATATATAAACCATGGCAAAAATAAAACCATCAACCTAACATTATCTTGAATAGATAGTAATAATTGATGGCTTTTTATGAATGAGTGATTAGTGAAACTCAAAAAATGGAGATGTTTAGAAGTATTCTACTCTTTGTTATCATCGGACTGTTGAGCAGAACCATTACCGTTATAATCTCTTCTTTTAAATTTAGAATTGAAAGTAGTAGTTTTTTTTCTAAACTGACGTGCGTAGGCTTTATTACGTTCTGCTTTTTCCTTTTTAGGATTACTTTTCGCCATTATATCCTCATAAATAAATAGGTTTCTTTTGAACTACCCACTCCAAATCAACGATTGTCATCATATTTCCTACCGTGGGAGGTTTTCTTAGAAATTATAACATTTTATGGTTAAGATGGTAAAAAACGATCTAAAGCTGATTTTAATGCTTTGATTTCTTCCTCAATAGTCCCATCTTTGGCAGCACGAGTAATACATTCGCTCAGATGTTCATCTAAAATTAATCTGGCAACTCTATCTAAAGCGCCACGAATAGCCGCAATTTGAATCAATACTTCTGGACAATCCCGACTTTCATTAATCATAGTTTTAATACCTCTAACATGACCTTCAATGCGAGATAAACGATTAATTATTTTCCGTTGAGATTCCTCACTATGAATATGACCATGGGAATGTTTCTTGTGATCATGATAATTATGGGAATGATTATCGGAAAAAGTTGTTGTCATGGAATTGTTATAATATTAGTCCTTTAAAGGGATTATATCATTACAGCTATGTAATCAGTGTTGAATTAACTTTTTGATTATGTATTTCAAACTTTCCATCAAATAATTTTCTATTAGTGACAAAATTTTCAGGAAAAGGTGCAAGATCTAAGTAGAATATAAGTGTTATTTACTTCTAATTCTCATGGCCATAGTCCAACCTGTACCTACGGAAATTCTCGAACAAGTTGCCGAGTATTTTAATATTCTAAGTAATCCTATGCGTTTACAGATATTAAACCTCTTGGGAGATGGAGAAAAATGTGTACAAGAATTAGTAGATTGCACTACAACGAGTCAAGCAAATGTTTCAAAACATCTGAAAATCATGCTACAGGCAGGAATTATTAATCGTCGTGCTGAAGGTACGTCCGCTTACTATTATGTAGAAGATTCCCTGATTTTTGAGTTATCTCACCTAGTATGTAATCGTTTAGCAGATAAAATTGAAAAACAAGCTAGTCAATTTCGTAATTTTAACCTCGCCAATAAACCTTTAATTTAGGAGTTAGGAGTTAGGAGATAGGAGATAGGAATTAGGAGATAGGAGATAGGAGATAGGAGATAGGAATTAGGAGTTAGGAGATAGGAGATAGGAGATAGGAATTAGGAGATAGGAGATAGGAGATAGGAGATAGGAGATAGGAATTAGGAGATAGGAGATAGGAGATAGGAGATAGGAGATAGGAGATAGGAGATAGGAGATAGGAATTAGGAGATAGGAGATAGGAATTAGGAGATAGGAGATAGGAGATAGGAGATAGGAATTAGGAGATAGGAGATAGGAATTAGGAGATAGGAGATAGGAATTAGGAGATAGGAGATAGGAGATAGGAGATAGGAGATAGGAGTTAGGAGATAGGAGATAGGAGTAAAGAGTAATTATGTATTTACCTTTGCCCCCTTTGCCCTTGCCCTTTGCCCTTGCCCTATTACTCATTAACGAGCAACTCCTCTCAACTTTTCTGTTTCAATAGGTTTGATCAAAAATAAGCATAATAAATTCCAGAAAATTGCTATTTGTAGTGGTAATTGACGGAAAAATTTAATTATTTTATTAGGACTATTTTGTTCAATGTTTGACAACTGTAAATTATAATCTGAACATTTTTCTAAACGAAGGAAAAATTCTGGATGTTCTGTGTCTAAAATAACAGGAAATGCTTTAGCCGCCGTATTATTTGTGTTTCTAGTCACATCTCGGTCATATTGTTGTGCATCTAATCCTACGGAAGCGTAAAAATCTGCTCTTTCATGAACGGTTAATGTATGAGTAGCAAATACCGATAAGAGGAAAAATCTTGACCACAATTTAGCTTTCCATCCTTGCCACATGGACGTTTGAGAACGTAATAGTGCGTTAAAAATATCACCGTGACGGCTTTCATCCTGACACCAATGCTCAAATTTTTTAAATAAAGGATAAAATTTATATTGGGGATTTTTTTCTAAATGACGATACATCAAAATATAACGCCAATAACCAATTTTTTCTGATAAATATACCGCATAAATAACCCATTCAGGCTTAAAAAATGTATAAACTCGATGTTTTGTCAAGTATCCCAAATCAAGGGAAATATTAAAATCACTCATGGCTTTATTGATAAACCCTGCATGACGCGCTTCATCCCTTGCCATTAAATGAAAAATCTCTGCTAACATGGGATGACGATCTTTTAATTGTCTTGATAATTCTTTGAATAAGATAAAACCTGAAAATTCTGAAGTACAAGAACGTTCAAGAAAATCAATAAAAGCTGCCCGAGTTTCTCCATCAACATGATCCCAGTTTTTCTCAAAATCTTCATCTCTAACAAAATGATTACGGTTATAATCGTTCTTCATCTCCACAATCATGGCTTTTAATTCTTCTTCTTGACTAGAAATATCCATTTTGGCGATCGCATCAAAATCAGTGGTATAAAATCGAGGAGTAAGAAGAGTCTCTTTAATAGCAGTTTTTTTAACGTTAGGTTTAGTAATAGTAGCAGTCATTTTTTATCGCTTAATAGTTATATTGCATTTTTATTATTCTAATCCTTCTAGTGATACTTAGCAATAATCTTTACATTACTTAAAGTCTAATAGTAGTTTTCTAAAGGGTTGTCAATAACTCATAATATCAAGAAAGTTTTATTTATTAAGTTTTTATAAGTTATCTTGGCAAAGAAAGATTCATCACTATATAGTAATTAAAGTATAAAAAAGAAAATCAAAAAAAAATTAACAAAGCTATGACGAATTTACTGACAAATCCTCAAGATGTAAATACAAATATCCCTCCAAGTAATTCCAGAGAACGTGCCAAAGAATTGGTAAAAACATTACAAGATAAAATTTGCCAAGGTTTAGAAGAAATTGACGGAAAAGCCAAATTTCAAGAAGATAACTGGGAGAGAGAAGAAGGTGGCGGTGGACGCACAAGAGTAATCAGCAATGGCGGTGTATTTGAGCAAGGAGGAGTTAACTTTTCGGAAGTTTGGGGGGATACTTTACCACCTTCAATATTAGTTCAACGTCCAGATGCCGTGAATCAAGGATTTTACGCTACAGGAACATCGATGGTATTACACCCAAAAAATCCTTATGTACCTACAGTACATTTAAACTATCGTTACTTTGAAGCTGGTTCTGTGTGGTGGTTTGCTGGGGGTGCAGATTTAACCCCTTATTATCCTTTTGCTGAAGATGCAATTCATTTTCATAAAACCTTAAAACAGGCTTGTGATAAACATCACCCTGAATATTATCCGACTTTTAAACACTGGTGTGATGAATATTTTTACTTAAAACATCGTCAAGAAGCCAGAGGTATTGGTGGTATTTTCTTTGATTATCAAGATAACCGAGGACAATTGTACGCTGGTTCAGATCATAATGGATTAGCAAATCAGTATAGTCAAAAAGTAGGTACAGTATCTCGCACATGGGAAGATTTATTTGCTTTTGCGCAAAGTTGTGGTGATGCCTTTTTACCTTCTTATTTACCTATTATTGAGCGTCGTAATGGTATGGAATACGGAGAAAAAGAACGTAATTTCCAATTGTATCGTCGAGGACGTTATGTCGAATTTAATTTAGTTTATGACAGAGGTACTATTTTTGGCTTACAAACTAATGGACGTACAGAGTCAATTTTAATGTCTTTACCTCCTGAAGTTCGTTGGCAATATTGTTATTCTCCTGAAGTTGGAAGCCGTGAAGCTGAATTAACAGAAGTTTTCCTTAAACCTCAAGATTGGGCAAATTTAGGAAATAATTAGGAAACAGGAGTTAGGAAACAGGGAGAAATATAAATAAATCAAGGTTTTTAAGCAAGTTTTATGTTTAAAGATCTTGATTTTATCGTTTTTTGAAAATTATACAGAAAGAGTTATCACACCGAATAAAATCCAACAAATACCGATAAATCTACCTCTATGGATTTTTTCATGAAGAATATATTTAGCGGATATTAAAGTTATTAAATAACTAATCGCACTAGCAGGGCGTATTAAACTTAAATCATCCCAACTTAGCAAACAAATTAATAATAATAAAGCGATCGCCTGACAAGAAACACCGATAATAATGTTAGTATTCGTTAAAATTTTTTTTAACCATTGAAAAATTCCTAAGAAAGAAAAAGAAGTTATATCACCAATAGTTTTCATCGCCTTAGCATTTAATAAATCTCCCATACTATCAGCTAAAACCATCAGAATAACTCCTAACCAAGTAACAGGTAAAAAAGCGCCAAAAGGAAGAGTAACAAGAATTTTACTAGCATTTTCTTTATCAACTATTAAAGTATCTCGTAATTTTTCCTCGTATTTTTCATATTGATATTGACTATAACCAACAATAAAAACCCCTCCAGAAATTATGGCAGTAGCTGACCAACGGATAGGGGTGATAGTTTCTTGTAAAAATAACCAAGCGAATAAAGCATTTAAAATATAACTTGAAGCGTGAATAGGTAAAACATAACTTAAATCCATCTTCGACACAGAAAAAAGATAAAGAAACCATGAAAAAGTTAAACTACCTAATCCAAGATAAAACCAAGGAGAAGTAAATAAATAATAGATAACATTGAGAATAACTGAGGGAGAAAAAGAAGTAATTTCGCCGTAAATTTTCATAGCATGACTCAGACAAACATCACCTAAAACCTGAGTAATGACTAAAACCAACAAAATTAAACTATTTAACACCCCGATATTTTCTCCTCTAATTGTGGATAACTGACTAACTCAAAACCATTAGAGCTTAACATATCCTTAACTTTTTGACTACATAAACCCTGTAATTCTACATCAGAGAAAATACCTTGAGGATGAGAGTAAATTTCGATAAAATTAGTTTGAATTTGAGGAATTAAACCTAATAAATAAGATTCACTCACATTACCTGTTTGCAATAAACCATAAACACGTTTTAAATATTTAATGCCATGATTACTTAATAAATTTTCGCCGTATTTTCTCAATAAACTAAATACATTAAAATAGACTATTTTTAAAAGCAAATTATTAGAATCAACATTCAAAGTAAAACTTAATTCTTCATAGGGAAGACGAATAAATTTTATCTCATATTCTTGAGCTAATTCTGCTAATATATTTAAAATAATAGGATGAGTGTGTAAATGTAAATGCCCATCAACGTGAGATAACTTTAAACCTGTAGCCTTAAACAACTCTAATTGAGCTTTAATTTCCTCTTTTAACTCTTTTCGAGCAGACTTAATAAATTGATACCTTAAACCAGCCATAGCCGCACTATCATTAAAGTTACCATTTTTATCGACTAAATGAGGAATTTGTGAGGGATTTAATGCAGATTTTCCACAACACAAAACAAGATGTAAACCTACTCCTAAATTAAGGTTTTCTTTAGCTAAATTAACGGCGGAATTTGCTTTTTTTCCTGTCACCATTAAACTGGTACTGGTTAAAATACCTTGTTGATAAGCAGTAATAATAGCCTTATTTACCTCATCGGAGTAACCAAAATCATCAGCATTAATAACCGCATATTTAGGCATCATTGTCAATATAAAAATGTTTGAATAGATATAATTATTTTATTCTAATGATAATAAATCATACAAACAGGGAATAATTAAAAACTGGGATGCTAGGATTCGAACCTAGGAATGGCGAGACCAAAACCCGCTGCCTTACCGCTTGGCGACATCCCATTTATTTCGCACATTTATTAATATAACAAAGCTCAAACAAATTTGTCAAGCTCTGGTGGAAGATTTTATTAAATATCAACTATCAACTATTCATTATCAATCATTAACAATCAACTTACATTGAGCATGATGTCTTAAGAGATGATCGCATAGCACAAGAGCAACCATTGCTTCTACCATCGGTACTGCTCTAGGTAATACGCAAGGATCATGTCTTCCTTTCGCCGCTAAGGTGGTTTCTTCCCCTTCCTTACTAACGGTATTTTGTTCTTTCCCAATGGTAGCTGTAGGCTTAAAAGCCGCTCTTAAAATGATGTTTTCACCGTTACTAATACCTCCTTGAATACCTCCTGAACGATTAGTTTTAGTACGAGTGTTTCCTTGGTCATCAATATAAAATTCGTCGTTATGTTCGCTTCCTGTTAGAGTTGTACCATGAAAACCTGAACCAATTTCAAAGCCTTTAGTAGCTGGTAATGACATAATTGCTTTAGCTAAATCTGCTTCTAATTTATCAAAAACTGGTTCGCCTAAGCCTAATGGTACGTTTCTAACTACACATTCCACTACACCGCCTAAAGAATCTTTTTCTTTTCTAATATCATCGATTAATTCGATCATTTTCTGGGCACATTCTTCATCGGGACATCTAACTATATTACTTTCTACTTGCTCAAAAGTTACAGTATCTTCATTTACCACCGCTTCTAAGTCTTTGATGCGCTTCACATAGGCGATAATTTCCACTCCTGTTACTTGACGAAGAATTTTTTTGGCGATCGCACCAGCCGCAACCCTAGCAATGGTTTCTCGTGCGGAAGATCTTCCGCCACCTTGCCAGTTACGAATGCCATACTTAGCATCATAGGTAGCATCAGCATGGGAAGGGCGATATTTCACAGCCATTTCGTCATAATCTTGTGATCGAGCGTCTTTGTTGCGTACTAAAATAGCGATAGGTGTACCTAAAGTTTTACCTTCAAACACTCCTGAAATGATTTCGCACAAGTCAGACTCATTACGAGGAGTAGTAATCTTACTTTGCCCTGGCTTACGACGATTTAGCTCAAGTTGTATCTCCTGTGCAGAAATTTCAATTAAAGGAGGGCAACCATCAATAACGACACCAACCCCTCCTCCGTGAGATTCACCGAAGGTTGATATTCTAAATAATGCACCAAAATTACTGCTCATTTATTAATGAATAAAATAGTTATAGATTTGATATATTTATTTGTTTTAACTTACCATAAATAGATAAAAAAAGTTAAGGTATCCCTAAGTTCGAGACTAAAAACCTTTTAGGAATTAGGAATAAGAAAGGAAACTGGGAATGAGAAAGGAAACTGGGAATTAGAAATTAATTACTCCTATCTCCTATCTCCTATCTCCTATCTCCTATCTCCTATCTCCTATCTCCTATCTCCTATCTCCTATCTCCTATCTCCTATCCTCCTATCTCCTATAGTCTTTATATGATGTTGTTTTTAGGTCAAAATAAAACAAACCACATTTTCATCAATTCAAATTTTTTTTGATTAAATAACCGCAACGATGCTCACCATCTTTAATCCAATTAGTTCTTTCCACATGACAATCAGGGAATAAAGAAGCAAACATTTCTAATTCATGACCACAAACTTGGGGATAAGACTCAGCTACGTCAGAAATAGCACAGTTATGCTCACTTAAGAAAAATTGTTGTTGATTATCTAAATCTGTAGATTTTTTGTCAACGCAAAACAATTCCGCCATATAACCTTCTTCTTTCCTAATTTCTACTAACTGAGCAACTCTTTGATGTAATGTTTTACCTGTGAGATATTGTCGATAATTTTCTGCTTTTCTTTGCCACTGTTTTTCTAAAACTTTGCTAACTTGATTTTCCCCTACAGTTTCGGTGAGAGTATCTAAAAAGGATACCGCAAATTCTCCATAATTTTGGGGAAAACGATCACGCCCTTTTCGAGAAAGAGAATAAAAATGTTGTGGACGTCCTGTTTTTACTTGAATTATATGGCGATCAATAAATCCTTGATCTTCTAATTCTTTTAAATGTCGTCGAGTGGCTTGAGGACTAATATTAAGAACTTGTGCAATAGTTTGAGCAGAAGCCTGAGAATCTTTGAGCAGGTATTGTAAGATAGAATCTTTACTCGATTGTTGTAAGGAAGTCGTCATAATCTCCCTTTAAAGCATCAATAAAATTAATGATTATCAAAATATGTGTGAGAATAAAACAACTTTTTAGTTGCTTAAGTTTTAAGTATAACAGGTTATTTTCTTAAAAATATTCCAAATTAAAGGTTCTTCATTGTTAATTATTAATTGTTATGATTGAATTTTATTTATAACAACCCACAACGGATGCTGTGTAAGTTCTTCCGATTTGTTCTATTCCGCCGAGTAAAAGATTAACTTGAAAAGGAAAATCATTAGGAGCGGATTTTTTCTCAATAATTAAAGGCTTTTGAGGATTAATGGTTACATTTTGCTTGTTGAAAACTTCCTCTGAGGTTTGATCACTATATTTAAGAAATAAACTGAGGTTGAATGAACCGCCATTGGGTGCAGTTATAGTAGTTACAAAACGATTAAAATTGATTCCTCCGGGTATTGCCCAATCTGTATTCCAATTATTACGAGTAATGGTAATACCAAAAGGGCCTGGAATAGTGGGTTGTGAAACAGTTTTTGTGACTTCGCTACCTTCTCCACCTACCAATGAAAGGGGGATACAGGTTTCGGCTAAAGCAGGTAAATTTACCGTAACCATTAGAGCTAAAGTGGTTAAAAAAGTGGCACGAGAAGACATAAAACACCTCTATACTTAATAAGTGCTATTATCTCATCAATTTTGTCAAAATAAATAAGTAATTTCGATAATTAGTTTAACTTAAGAAAAAATAATATTAAGGAAAATAATAATTAATTTAAGACTTTATTTGATTATATTTTAATTTTAAAAATCCAGTAATTAGCCCATGATTAGGACTGAATAAAAAGCTAAAAATAAATAATAATGTAGCTACTAATACGATGGCTGGTCCTGAAGGTAAATTAAAATAATAACTTAAATACATTCCGCTAATACTAGAAATTACCCCGAAAAAAACTCCTAATATCATCACTTCATGTAAGCGATTTACTAATAAATAAGCAGTACAAGCTGGGGTAATTAATAAAGATAAAACTAAAATTACTCCTACAGCTTTTAAACTTGCCACAATGGTTAAACCAATTAAAATCATTAATCCTGTATCGAGTAGATTAACGGGTAAACCAACGGATTTTGCTCCCAATTTATCGAAAGTATAAAATAATAATTCTTTATAAAATAAAAAGACGATTAATAAAACAAAAATAGCAATAATAATTGTATCTTTTACATCTGATAAGCTAACCCCTAAAATATTACCAAAAAGAAAGTGATTAAGATCTATTTTATTTTCTTTTTGAACAACAGTAATTAAGGTTATACCAAGGGCAAAAAAAGCTGAAAATACTATACCCATAGCAGCATCTTCTTTTATTTTTGAGTTATTTCTAATGATATTTATACACAAAGTACTAATTAATCCAGCTACGAATGCACCAATAAAAATATTTATATCTAAGATAAAAGCGATGGCTAATCCGGGTAAAACAGAATGACTAATAGCATCTCCTAATAATGCTAATCTTTGCACCATTAAATAACTACCAACTACGGCACAAATTATGCCAACAATAATAGCTATTATTAAAGATCTTTGCATAAATTCATACTGCAAAGGTTCAATTAAAATTTTTAACATTTGGGATGATTTAAAGCTAATATATAAAAGATAAAAATATAAACATTGTATTGAACATATATTTAATTTTTTAAGCTATTAATTTTTGATTTTGAGAGAAAAAAGAGACTTTTCCACTATAGGCATTATATAAATTTTCTTCTTGTAAAACTTCTTCTTTTGTACCTGAAGCAATCAAGTTTTTATTAACTAAAATAAGATTATCAAAATTATTAATTGATTCTCCTAAATCGTGATTTACCACCAAAACAATTTTACCTTCTTGAGCTAATTCTCGAAAAATATTAAAAATAATTGTCTCAGTTTTTTGATCTACTCCTGCAAAAGGTTCATCAAAAAAGAATATATCAGCAGATTGTGCTAATGATCTAGCTAAAAATACTCTTTGTTGTTGTCCTCCTGAAAGTTCTCCGATGGGGCGATGGCAAAAATCAGACATTTGCACTTTTTCTAAGGCTTTTTTGACAGTTAAACGGCTCATTTTTGAGAAGGGAAGTAACCAACCTGTTTTTTTGACTCTACCCATCATCACTACATCCCAAACTGTCGCTGGATAAGTCCAATCTATTTGCGATCGCTGTGGTACATAAGCTATACGAGATTTTTGTTTGATTAGGGGTTGATTATCGAGAAGAATTGAGCCAAACTGATAAGGGATCAAGCCTAACATAGCTTTCATCATAGTACTTTTTCCTGCACCATTAGGTCCAATAATACCTGTAACTCGATGAGGTAAAACTTGAAAACTAACATTTCTCAAAGCCTCAACTTGCCGATAACTTACGGAAAGATTTTCTACTGCTAAACTATTCAAATTTCCCATAATCTAGTCACTTTGCCATTAAAGATAAAATTATTATAACAAAAATGAAAGAATTATGAAAAAAGAATTATAGTTGTTCAAGATTTTTTTGCTCAATATCCGTTAATTTACGCCATTGTCCAAGTTGTAACCCTGATAAAGTTAATTCATGGTGAGGATTAATCCCCATTTTGACTCTAATGAGTCTTAGGGTAGGGTGTCCTACGGCTGCAGTCATTTTTCTTACTTGACGGTTACGTCCTTCTGTGAGGGTTAATTGTAGCCAAGCCGTGGGAATTTCTCGGCGATAACGAATAGGAGGATTACGCAGGGGAAATTGTGGCTCTTCTGTAATTAATTTGGCCATGGCATTTTTGGTTTTTTTACCTTGAATAACTACTCCTTGCTGTAATTTTTGTAATGCTTGAGGAGAAGGTATATTTTCTACTTGACTCCAATAAGTGCGAGGATGGGCAAAACTAGGTTCACAAAGACGGTGTTTGACTCTCGGATTGTCTGTTAATAATAATAATCCTTCACTGTCGAGATCTAATCGTCCTACAGAATAAATATTAGGTATATCAATATAATTTTTAAGAGTTTCTCTATTCGTATTATGAGGACTATCATCAGTAAATTGACAAAGGACATTATAGGGCTTGTAAAACAAAATATAAGTATATTTCATAATTCATAATTAGTAGTTAATTTTGTTAATAAATATCTAAGTAAAAATACATAAGTAAATAAACTATTAAAGAATAATTAAGCTATTATAACTAAATAATACCATTAAAAAAATGGCAATAAATCAGAATATTTTAATATAATTATGAAAGAATTTATAACTCGTTTTAATAACATCAAATACTATATTATAATTGCATTTATTGTTCTATTTGTAGCAAGTAGTTTGCGTCATATTTTATTTAGTTCAACGGCTTATGATTTAGGTATTTTTGATAATGGAATTTATCTTATTTCTCAAGGAAAAAATCCTTATGTAAGTTTTAGAGAATTACATATTTTAGGTGATCATGCTGGGTGGATTTTATATTTAATTGCGCCTTTATATTTTATTTTTCCTTCGGTTTATTGGTTATTTATCTTACAGGCTTTTGCTTTAGCCATCGCAATTTTACCAATATGGCATATAGCAAAATTTATGGATTTAACAGATTCAAAAGCAAGAAGCGTCTGTTTAATTTATATATTATATCCCTTAATTTTTAATGTTAATTTGTTTGATTTTCATCCAGAAGTAATTGCTGTACCTTTATTTTTTACAGCTATTTTAGCAGTAAGATTAAATAAAATTTACTGGTTTATTGCATCCATTATTTTAATATTAGGATGTAAAGCCGTATTAGCTTTAAATGTCATGATGATGGGTGTTTGGTTGATTATTTTTCATCACAAAAAAAGATACGGAATTATTGCAACATTTAGCGGTATTTTTTGGTTTATAATTGCCACTCAATTAATTATTCCTGCTTTTAGCGGAGAAGAAGCCGCCGCCGTTAGTAGATATGGTTTTTTAGGGGATTCTGTGGGAGAAATTTTAGTTAATTTAATCTTAAAACCGCAGGTTATTTTATCTTATTTATTTACTTCTGCAAATCTCGAATATTTAGTATTATTATTTATTCCTGTTATTCCAGCTTTAGCATGGCAAGAATTGACAAATTTAATCCCTGCAATTCCTGCAATATTTCTTAATTTATTAACAGATTATCAACCGCAAAAAGATTTAATTCATCAATATTCTTTACCAATTATTCCCTTTTTAATTTTAACTGTTATTAATAGTTTAGCAAATCACAGAACATGGTTTTATAAAAGTTCACAAATAAGAATTTGGTCAATAATTGCTTTCTTAGTATTAGCAAAATATGTTTATTTTTTCCCTGATTCTATCTATACAAAAAACTTATCAACATGGCAATCAACCAATGAAGCGATTAATTTAATTGACAAAAAAGCGTCAGTTTTAACCGCCGCCCAAATAGTTCCCCATTTAACCCATCGAGATGTAATTTTTTTAGCTACCGATGATTTTAGTTATGATAAAGTTAATGATCTTGACTACATTTTACTTAACTTAGATAATCCAGGTTTTGGTGCTTCTCAAGAAAAAATTAAAGAATTATTCAACTTCTTAAAAACTAAAGAAAACTTTAAATTAATCCATGAGAAAGATCAAATATTTTTATTTCAGAAATTAACTCCTAACAATTAATTAATATATTTTATTTCTTACCTTGTGATTCATGAGGATAAGCCATTTGTCGAAGATTAATACATTGATCAAATTCCGCCTCCGTGAGATAACCTAATTCTAAAGTAGCTTGTTTGAGGGTAAGATTTTTTTCATGGGCAACATGAGCTATGGTTGACGCTTTATCATAACCAATAAAAGGACTCAGAGAAGTTACTAACATTAAGGATTGATTGACTAATTCTTCAATGCGTTTTAAATTTGGCTTCATGCCGATGACGGTAAAATCAGTAAAGTTATTACAACTATCGGCAAGAATTTTGATGGATTGAATGACATTATAAATCATCATGGGTTTGTAAACATTCATATCTAAATAACCACTAGCACCAGCAAAACTGACAGCAGCATCATAACCCATAACTTGCACTGCTACCATAGCCAAGGCTTCGCATTGTGTGGGATTTACTTTCCCCGGCATTATAGAAGATCCTGGCTCATTTTCTGGTAATTGTAACTCATTTAAACCAGCACGAGGGCCACAAGCTAATAAACGAATATCGTTGGCGATTTTATATAATGAACAAGCAAGTACTTTTAAAACACCGCTTAACATTACCATACCATCATGAGAACCCATCACCGTAAATTTATTGGGGGCGCTAACAAAAGGTAAACCTGTTAATTGGGCGATATGATAAGCAGATTTATCAGCAAAACCTATAGGCGCATTTATACCCGTACCTAATGCTGTACCTCCTAATGCTAACTGATAAATAGACGGTAAGGCTTGATTTATTCTCGTCAAATTATCATCTAACATTCCCACATAGCCTGAAAATTCCTGCCCTAAACTTAAAGGTACTGCATCTTGTAAATGAGTTCTACCAATTTTAATAATTTCTTGCCAATTTTCAACTTTTTCTTGTAAAGCGTTTCTTAATTTTGTAACTTTAGGAATTAAATATTCATTGATGGCAATAGCTGCCGCTATATTCATGGCGGTAGGAAAAGCATCATTAGAAGATTGAGACATATTTACATCATCGTTAGGGTGAATCGGGTTTTTACTGCCTAATTCTCCTCCTAAAATTTCAATGGCACGATTAGCAATAACTTCATTTACATTCATATTACTTTGTGTACCGCTTCCTGTCATCCAAACATATAACGGAAAATGATCATCTAGTTTACCCGTAAGAATTTCATCGGCGACTTGAGCGATTAACCCCGCTTTTTCGGAGGATAATTTACCTAATTCTTGATTAGTAATAGCGGCAGCTTTTTTCACTATGGCTAATCCTCTAACTACTTCTATGGGCATTTTATCTTCACCGATGGAAAAATGATGTAATGAGCGTTGAGTTTGCGCACCCCAGTAGCGATCTCTTTGTACTTCAACAGCACCCATACTATCTTTTTCAATGCGAATATTATTAGTTTTATTCATAAAATTCTTTATAATTCAAAGCCATTAAAGATTATATTAATTATCGGGTAAAATTTGAGAGTTATCTGTTAAGTCCTCAATTTTTTTGCGAATTATGAAGATTTTTTAAAATTTATCCTTGCCACCATTAGAATATAACTTTTCTTCTAACTCCTCTTTTACTTTGATTTCATTTTCCAATTTTCAATTATTCTTTGTTTTTCTCGGGCGATCGCCAAGCTATTATTAGGTACATCATGGGTAATTACTGAACCTGCGGCAACGGTTACATCTTCTCCTATGGTTACGGGTGCGACAAATACACTATTACTTCCTGTTTTAGTGCGATGGCCAATGATAGTAGGATGTTTTTTGACACCGTCATAATTAGCGGTAATTGTACCTGCACCGACATTAACTTGATTACCTAAAGTAGCATCACCGATATAAGATAAATGAGCGATGTTGGTTTTATGTCCTATAGTGCTTTTTTTAATTTCAACAAAGTTACCAACTCGACAATTTTCCCCTAATTGCGCACCACCTCGTAAATGTGCATAAGGACCAATTTTACTATTTGAAGAAATTTTACTATCAATAATCACGGAATACAAGACATTAATATTTTCCCCAAGTTGACTATTTTCAATCAAACAATTAGGGCCAATTTTACAACCAGAAGCAATGGTGGTATTACCTCTTAAATGGGTTTGTGGCTCGATAATGACATCTATACCTAATTTTACTGATTCATCAATAGTCACACTATGAGGATCAATTATAGTAACACCTGCCATCATCCATGCGTCTTTAATTCTTTGTTGTAAAATCTCGTAAGCCGCACTTAATTGACGACGATCATTTATACCATTAATTTCGGAATAATCATCTACATCTAAAGCCATAACTTGATCTAAATAATCAAACACTTCCGTAAGATAATATTCTTGTTGATCATTATTGGTGCTTAATTTTGGTAAAACTTCCCGTAATTTCTGCCAATTAAAACAATAAACTCCAGCATTGATACGTTTATTTTGTTTTTGAGTAGCATTACAATCTCTATCTTCAATAATTGCCGTTACGAAGTTATTCTCATCACAAAAAACTCTACCGTAACCTTGAGGATTCGGTAAATTAGCGGTTAAAAGAGTAGCTGAGTTATTATTTTCTTGATGAATAGTAACCATTTTTTGCACAGTTTCAGGACGTAATAAAGGTACATCACCATTTAAAACTAGCAAATCTCCCGAAAAATCATCTAAATGGGGAATTAATTGTTGAATTGCGTGGCCTGTGCCTAATTGCTCAGTTTGTTCAACAAATTCGACTTGTGGAAGGTAATTAAGGGCATTTTCAATTTGTTTACCTTCATAACCAATAATCACTAATTGGCGATCAGGTTGCACAAGATTACAACTATCTATAGCTTTTTCCACAAGACTTTTACTTCCTAATAAATGTAAAACTTTAGGAAGTTTAGACTTCATTCTAGTTCCTTTTCCTGCGGCGAGAATTGCTACTGCTAACATAGGGATAATCTGATATTCGTTCGCTTTTGAGTATATATTAACAATGGACAATGGACAATAAAATTTTTTTGTGTTTGTTTGTAATTAAAGAATGTCTTTTCTTTTTTGCATCATCCAAGTTATCAATAAATAAATTAAACTATGTAAAATTAAAATTTGCCAATTTAAAGTTAAATTATCCCACTGGGGATTATATACTTCTGTAATTTTAAAAGGTGCTTCAATTTTTGTACCATCGGGTAATATTTTTACTTCAGGTACTAATTTATTGATATTGACTAATGAACCATAAGCACCTACAGACCAACGACTTATCATTGACCATGACAAATATTTACCGAAACCTTCAATCTTAAATAACACTCCAGAAAAGATAATTTGGGGTAATAAAAGTAAGGGTAAAGCGCTATTAGCTTGAGTGCTATTTTTTACCGTAGCTGAAATCATTAAACCTAAACAAATAGAGGCAAAAAGGGTTAAAAAACTGGTGATACTAACTCCTGCTAACCAAGAAATTGTTTCAGATTCTGGGGGAGAAAAAGCCAATAAGATTACTCCTACCATCAAGATAGTTTGTAAAAAAGCAAGGGCGCTTAATACTGTAATTTTTGATTTTAAATAAGCGAATAAATTGAGATTTACTAGCCTTTCTCGTAAGTAAATATCATTCTCTTTGATTATTTCTTGTAAAGAGGTGGCTAAACCAACCCAAATAGCGGCAGAAGTAAAGACAAATAAAACAGTTTGAGCTAAAGGTGCTAGGGCTGGATCTGCTTCTTTTCCTAAAATAAAAGGCTCTTTTTTTCTAATCGCTAAATCAATTAAAAATATACCTATTGGTGCTGTTAATAATGAGATAATTAAATTAACTTTATCTCTGACAATTAGTTGATAGTATCTTTGACATAAAATAAAGAATTGTTTTAAAAAATTACTTTTAACTTTTTTCGGTTTAACAGTTACTTTACTTTGATGATCTGTGCCTAGTTTTTGAGTAATATATTTATCATAATATTTAGAATTTTTAAACTTATTAGCTGTATCTAAAACTGCTTTTTTATTATCTAATTTAATATAAATATCGGCAAAATCACCTGTTTTTAATTCAAAAAAATTATGTCCATCTTCATAATTACCAAAATAGCATAAATTTCCTCCTTGACCTAAAAATACAAGGCGATCGGAAAGATTAATATTAGTAGTTGCATGGGTAACGAGAATAACAGTTCGCCCTTGATTTGCTAACTTTCTCAGTAATTGCATCATCTTTTTATCCAACCCTGGATCTAAACCAGAAGTAGGTTCATCAAGGAAAAATAACTTAGGATCTACTAATAATTCTACACCAATTGAGACTCTTTTTAGCTGTCCTCCGCTCAAATTTTTAACAAAAACATCACGTCTTTCTACCATTTCAATATCAACTAAAGTTTTCTCAATAATTGAATCAATATCTGCATCAGCAGGTAAACGTAATTTAGCAGTGTAACGCAAAACTTCTTCTACTCTTAAGTCACGATGAATAATATCAGATTGAGGTACATAACCAATTTGATTACGATAAATATTGAAGTTATTTCTTAAGTTTTCTCCGTTTAAATATACTGTACCTGAAGTTGTGGGTTCGATGCCTAATAAAGTGCGCATAAAAGTTGATTTTCCTGCACCACTTCCTCCTACTAAAGCAATTAATTGCCCCGGTTCAATGGGTAAAGAAATATTATTTAATAAAGTGATAGATTTTCCTTCTTTATCCTTAACAATTCTTAAAATATTTTCAGCATCTAAGCGAATATTATCCCCATTATCAGCGATTAATAATTCATCCCCATGAATAACAAGGGTATAGGGTGCAATTTTAATAACAGATCCCGATTTTACATTAATTTTTCCTTCTACTTTAATATCATTAACAAAAATACCATTACTACTATAATCGTAAAGTATATATTCTCCCTCACTTTGATAATCAATGACTGCGTGTTTACGAGATACAGTAGGTGCAATTAATTGTAAATTTGCGGTTATATCTCTACCTAAAACTATAGATTTTTCTTTTAATAAAATAGATTTTTGATTAATATTTTCTACAAAAAAACTCTTAGTGGGATCAAAAAATTGAATAGTTACTAAAACATTTAGATTTTGTCCAATTCTCAGGGTATCACCGCTATTTAAACAATAACCACCTTTTGGAGTAATTAAAGAGTTATTAATAAATAGTTTATTACTACTGGGATTTTCACCATCACCATCATAAATAAAATAGTCGTTATTAACTTTAATAATAGTAGCTTGACAACGACTAATAACTGCCCAATCAGAAGGTAATAATAAATCAGCAAATTGTGGATCTCTTCCTAAAATATGTTGATCTTTAGTTAATTCAAAATAAGGTGAAATTTTGCCCTGATTATTAATAATAATATAAGGATTTGTTGCTAAAACTGTAGAATTCTCTGGAAAATTATTCATCTAAGATATAATATTTTTATTCGAGTTTAATCTTAAAAATTTATTTAATAAAGTAATTGACAGTCAATCAACAGATAATTGACAACAACTTTTTTTGATTTCTTAGTTATTATCTCTATTTTTGGGGAAAATATTTACTGAAAATTTATCAACATTTTAAGATGAGTAAATGAAGATGTTTAACTATTGATGACTCCTTATAAATCAATAAATTCTTTTTGAATCCATCCTGTCACCCCTGATTCTGGATGATATACTTTATACCAAATAATCCCTTTCTTATCGTATTCGCTACCTAAAATTTGTATAGCTTGTCCTGTAAAGCCATATCCTACAATACGAGAATTAGTATTATTTTCAGAATAAAGGCTGATATTATTAGACATTCCTCCAATTTTTCCGTAACCTTTGTTTGTGTTATATTGAGGTAAAGTTTCAACAATAGTAGGTGTTTTTTTTTCCGTTATTGTTATTAACAAACTTGCGGATACAGACATTATAAAAGTTATCAAAATTGCCAATATAATTATAGAAAAATTTTTCTTACTTGATGCTATAGAATTTACTAAATTATCATCGGTATCAGAAACAGAAGATAAAGTCGTTTTTTCAGGAATATAATTATTTTGCGTTTTCAAAAAAGTTTGTAAATCATCATACATTTGATTAGCGGTAACATAACGAATACTCGTATCCATGGCAATAGCTTTAATTAAAATAGCAGCTAAAGAAGGGTTAACATTTGGTAAATAAGTATTGGCTTCCAATATTTGTGTATTGGCATCATGATGAATTTCTATGGGTAATTTACCTGTCAAACTATAAATCATTGAGACAGCAAGACAATACAAATTACCTAAAAAAGAAGTCCTCATCATATACTTTTGATAAAGAGTATATTCTTCTGGGTTTGTCATCACAGAATCTGTTTGAAAATCTCGATTAGGAAGTAATGAATTTATGCTAATTATTTCTTTAAATGTACCGAAATTAATTAACACAGGTTTATTATCTGATTCTCTTAAAATAATATTTTCAGGTTTTATATCTTGATGAATAATATTCTTCTGATGAAAATATTTAAGGGTAACTAATAAAGAAGATAAAATAGTTACACATTGTTTTGAACTTATAATACCTAATTGTGTTAAATTTTTTCCTTTAATATATTCTTCCACTAAATAATATTTTCCATCTTTTTGAAAATAATTATATATTATTGGTATTTGATGAAAGTTTTTTCCTAACTTCGCTAAAGTAGAAGCCTCTTGATTAAATAAGTTTTCGATAATTGTCGGTGAAATTTGCTCAAGATTTGAGGGATAAAAACATTTTAAAACCACTTCTTTCTCAGGAGATATTTTTCTATCTTTAACTAAAAAAGTTTCTACAAAATCACTGCTACCAAGTTGTTTAATAATTTCATAACGATTTAAAATTGTTAAAGACATCTCCTTTTGTAATAATTCTCTGAATATTAATTACTCTGATACAAGTATAATCTTTACGGGTAAATGTTAAACTCTGAACAAAAATACTATCAAACTCATCTTTAAATTTGATCAAACATGACAATTTTTTGGGCTATGGAAATGGAAAATTAAATTTTGATTGGATTATTTGTATTTTAATCTGCCATTAAGGAAGAAAATAGCTTACTATCATGGAAGATTGAAACTGATTAAAAAATAACAACGTCCTAAAGCCTACAGTAAATAATATTATTAATCAATATGTGGATCAAATTTCTTTTAAAAATAACTTCTAAATTAAGTTTTATTACTTTTTTCCTCCTCATTTTTACCACTTCTGCTCAAGCTGCTTTAGAATTACGGGTAGCTATCAAAAAAGGTGTTAATAACTTACAAATTGGAAGCTCAACTCCAGCCGTAATTAAGGATAGTACCAGAAAAACTATCGGACAAGTAGATGGTATGAATTCTTTTGTAGCTAAACCTAGCGGTGGTAAAGTTAGTCTTGCAGGATGGAACTCTAATAGTATATGGTTAGAACCTAGTGGTGATGGTGTTGTTTGGGTTGGCGATCGCTGGTATCGTGGGAGAGTGTTATTAACTCGTCAAGGTAGCGGAATTACTGCCGTTAACTATGTGGATATGGAAGATTATTTATATAGCGTTGTGGGTGCAGAAGCAGTACCGAGTTGGCCTCAAGAAGCCTTAAAAGCTCAAGCGGTAGCCGCTCGTACCTACGCTTTATACAAACGCAATACCAGTAGAAATAGTGTTTTTGATCTTGATACCACTACCGCAACTCAAGTATATAAAGGATTAGGTAGTGAATACACGACAACTCATCAAGCAGTACAAGCTACTAATGGGCAAATTATGACTTATAACAATCAACCCATCTTAGCCGTATTTCATTCTTCATCAGGGGGACATACAGAAAATGTGGAAGATATTTGGACATCACCACTACCCTATTTAAGAGGAGTTGTTGATTATGATCAAACATCCCCCGTATTTCAATGGAATAAAAGTGTTTCTCTTTCCTCTATTAGTCGAGTTGTTGGCGGTGTCGGTAATATTAGAGAATTAAGGGCTCAAAAAACCACCCCTCAAGGTAGAATTATTACTATGCAAATAGTTGGCGATCGCAGTACAAAAACCGTAGCAGGAAGCGACTTAAGAAGTGCGTTAGATTTACGAAGTACTTTGTTTAGAGTTTCTCCCTCTGGTAATACATTACAAGTATCAGGTAGAGGATTTGGCCATGGTTTAGGGTTAAGCCAATGGGGTACTTATTATCTAGCGAAAAATAACGTTGATTATCGACAAATTCTTGGACATTACTATCAAAATGCACGACTAGCTACCATGAAAACAAGATAGGAGAAAAATATTTTTGGCTCTACTACTTCTGTTCGTGATAAATTATGTCTAAAAAAAGGTGTCAGGTATCAGGTATTAGGTTAAATTCAAACTGTTAATTTATAATAATTGCATTTTTAAAATACTCAAAGCCATACTGATTAAAGTTTACATTAATTATTTTCTATTAATTTGTCATAACTACTGTAGGAGAGCCATATTTTTAGTCAACAAAAGTAATAAAATTCCTAATTTCCATGAACCCATAACTGATAAAATCAGAGAAAATAAAAAATATCGTTATAGATAAAAATGATTAAATCTTTTGTATCGAAACTTTTAACCTTAGCCTTAGTTATTACCATTAGTTTTATCAGCTATATAGACATTGCATCCGCTAATTTAACAGGGAAATATACTGAAGATACCATTGCCGTATTAGAATGTTTAAACACTGCCATCGAACTTCCCGATGACACCGATATTCAGACAAAAAAAGCGACTCAGAATGAAGCTAGAAAACAAATTAATGATTATATTTCCCGTTATCGCAAAGATACTAAATACGGTGGCTTAAAATCTTTTACTACCATGCAAACCGCTTTAAATTCTCTAGCTGGTTATTATACATCTTATGGTAATCGTCCTTTACCTGATAAACTCAAAACTAGACTTTCTCAAGAGTTTAAACAAGTAGAATTTGCCCTCAAAAAAGGATACTAAATAAAAAAACAATTAACCAATTAACAAGGAATAATTAATTGATATTCAAGGCTTAAATACTATTTCTTATAGTTGAAACTTTGTACAGATTGTAATTTGAATTGCGTCAATTATTTATAATAATTTGATTGAAAAATTTATATATTAGGAGGATAATTATTTGTCTAATGAAGTTAATGTTGCCATTTTAGGTGCAACGGGGGCGGTAGGTACAGAAATTATTGATTTGCTGATAGAGCGTAATTTCCCCGTTAAAAATTTAAAATTATTATCTTCTCCTCGCTCCGCAGGGCAAAAAATCCCTTTCAAAAATCAGTTAATCGAAGTAGAAGCCGTTGACGAAAAATCCTTCAAAGACGTTGATATAGTCTTAGCATCTGCTGGAGGTTCGACTTCAAAATACTGGGCGAATACCATCGTCTCATCAGGTGCAGTTATGATTGATAACTCCAGTGCTTTTCGCATGAATGACGAAGTTCCCTTAATCGTACCTGAAATCAATCCTGAAGCCGCTTTTAACCATAAAGGAATCATTGCCAACCCCAATTGTACAACTATTTTAATGGGAGTTGCTATCTATCCTTTACATCAAATTCAGCCTATCAAAAGAATTATAGTTTCTACTTATCAATCAGCCAGTGGTGCTGGGGCAAGGGCCATGGAAGAAGTGAAAATTCAAAGCCAAGCCATTCTTAACGATGAAAACCCCGTAGCCGAAATATTGCCCTATCCTTTAGCCTTCAATTTATTTCCTCATAATTCACCTATTACCGAGAATAATTATTGTGAGGAAGAGATGAAAATGGTTAATGAAACTCGCAAAATTTTTGGAGATAATAGTTTGCGTATCACCGCCACTTGCGTTAGAGTACCAGTTTTAAGAGCTCATTCAGAAGCTATCAATATCGAATTTGCTCAACCTTTTTCTATCAATAAAGCAAGAGAAATTATCGCTCAATCTTCTGGAGTAAAATTAATAGAAGATTGGGATAAAAATTATTTTCCTATGCCTATAGATGCCACTGGAAAAGATGATGTTTTAGTGGGTAGAATTAGACAAGATATTTCTAATGAAAATTCTATCGAACTTTGGTTATGCGGTGATCAAATTCGTAAAGGTGCTGCATTAAATGCGGTACAAATTGCAGAATTATTAATCGAAAAAAATTGGCTTAAATCTTAGTTAAAACTTAGATAAATTTCTCCTTTAAAAAGCATTAATAAAATTTTGTAGGGTGGGCATCGCCCCCCAAATCAATGCTTTACTAAAACTATGGTTTTCTCAAATTATTTTATTCTTATTTTAAATGACTATAATTTAATTAGGCTTTCCTTAAAAAGTATTAAGTATTAGGTATTATGTAAAAACCATTGATTTTAATAATTTTCTGATTCTCATGAGCAAAGGTTATTTATCAAAATCCTAACCAACGACGAAAACGGAAAAAGTTATTTAATAATTGTTGTAAAAATTTATTTTGTGCATATTTTTGTTTAGTAAAAAGTAATGCTGTTTTACTATTAATTTCGCTTAAAGTTGGGTAAATATGAATACCTGTTAAAGCTGTTACTTTAAGATTATTTTTCATAGCTAAAACAATTTCATGGATTAATTCTCCAGCAGATTCTCCGATAATTGTTGCACCTAAAATATCACCTTTTAAAGTTACAATAATTTTAGAAAAACCTTGAATATTTCCTTCTGTTTGCGCTCGATCAACTTCCTTCATTTCTTGTTTTAAAATAATTATATTATCCCCATAAATTTCTCTAGCTTGGCTTTCATTTATACCCACTCTTGCCAATTCTGGAGAAGTAAAAGTTGCCCAAGGAATTACTCGATAATCAACATTTTTTGTCGGGAAAAATAAGGCATTTTGTAAAATAATGGTGGCTTCATATCCCGCTACATGGGTGAATTGATAACCACCAATCACATCACCGCAACCATAAATTTTTTTATTGCTAGTTTGCAGTTTATTATTAACCTCAATTCCCTGATGATTATATTTAACTTTTGCTTTTTCTAAGTTAAGAGATTTTATATTTGGAGTGCGCCCAATGGAGACTAAAATTTCTTCCGCAATTAACTTTTCACCGTTAACAATAACCACTTTTTTACCGTCAATTATCTCTACTTTCTCCGCCTTCGCCGATTTTATTATTTTGATGCCTTCTTCAATAAATTGATTTTCAATGATTTTCGATGCTTCTGCGTCTTCTTTGGGTAAAAGTTGATCTCTACTGGCTATTATCGTTATTTGCACCCCTAATCTTCTTAATGCTTGTCCTAGCTCACAGGCGATCGCACCACCACCCATTATAATTATAGACTGGGGTAACTGTGTTAAAGAAAAAACTTGCTCATTAGTGATAAAACCAGCCTCAGATAAACCAACAATATCGGGTATTTTAGGGCTTGAACCCGTAGAAATGACGAAATTTCGGGCTTTTAATAGTTTTTGGTTAACTTTAAAAGTATTTTCATCGATAAACTCACCATCTCCAAAAATTACATCTACTCCTAAGCCTCTAAATCTTTCTGGAGAATCATTAGGTTCAATAGTACTAATAACTTTTTCTACATGACTAATAACTTCAGAAAATTGAATTTGTAGATTATCGTGATAAATCCCTAAATTATGACTATTTTTCACCTGATAAGCTATTCTACTACCATGAATTAAGGATTTACTCGGTACACAACCATACCAAAGACAATCACCTCCTAAACGATGTTTTTCCACTAAAACCACTTTCGCTTTTAGTTGTGCGGCGGCACTTGCAACGACTAATCCACCAGCTCCACCTCCAATAATAACTAAATTATATTCTTTTGTCATTTTTTTTTGATCATGTTTTTTGATATTCTACCTTGAGAAAATGATGAAAACCTTAGTTATGGATGAATTTTTGATGAAAAAATAATTAGCCAAAAAGTCTGTTTGACAACAAAAAAAAATCTTGCTATAATCATTTTTAACTATCAACAATTGACCATCAACTATCAATATTTAGGGGCTTAATCTTTAGAGTCCCTAAATTTTTGTGTATTGTAAAAAATGGGTATAAATTACGTTTTGTTAGGATAAAATTTTTATGAATTGGAAGCGATCGCTGTTGGCTATTCTTACTGTAATATCAATGTACAGTGTCTTTTTTTCCCTAAGTCAAAGTTTAGGTGAACCTCAAGTTCAATCTCAGTTAGAATTATATCAAACTAATTTAATCCTCAACGCCTCATCCTTAAATCAATCATCTAATCCTTTAGTTTCCGACAGTGGAAATATAGGAAATATCACCGAAAGTTTAATTGGTACAGATCCTTATGCTGTAGCACAAGCTCAATATGAAAAAGCCTTAAAAGTAACAGAAGATTCTTTGCATGATTTAGATATTAAAAATAAATCTATTTTAGACACAGGGGAAGTTATTGCATCGGAAAGCCCTAGACAACAATTAAAACAAAATATAACACAAAATAAAAAATTAATTAATAACCTGAATATCAAGTTAGGAATTATATCAGCTAAAAATAATAAATTAAATATAGCTAATAATTATTGGTTGAATATTTCAGATCAAGAATTAAAAAAAGTTTTAACTAATATTTGGAATAAAGAGCCAATAATTGATGATAAAGCAGAAGAAATTGTTAATAAAAAATTAGATGGTTGGTTTCAATTAAATACTTTAGCTCAATTATATGAACATCAAAATGATCAAGTTAAGTTATCAGAAATTAAGTTACAACAAAAAATATTAGCGGGAAAATCAGTTTATCGATTATTTATTTTAAGTATTATTCCCGTGGTTGGTGGTTTACTTGGTTTTGGGTTAATTATCTTCTTAATTATTCAATTAGCTATCAAAAAAGAAACTTCAATATTAGCAACTAATTATAATCAAATATGGCAATCTCCTTGGGATTGGGAAACTATTTGGCAAGTATTTATCGTTGGTTTTTTCTTCCTTAGTCAAGTTTTATTACCCTTATTGTTTGGCTTGAGTGGTTTTAATCCTAGTGGTTTAGGTATTAAAGGAAAAGCCTTATATGTCTTAGTTAGTTATTTTTTCATGGCGGGAGGAGGATTATTAGTTTTATATCTATCCATAAAATCTTTTTTTCCGTTACCCGAAGGTTGGTTTAAATTAACCCATAAGAAATGGTATTTATGGGGAATAGGAGGTTATTTGGTAGCCATTCCTTCTGTCTTTCTAGTATCGATTCTTAATCAACAATTATGGCAAGGAAGAGGAGGCAGTAACCCACTATTATTATTAGCGTTGGAATCTCAAGATAAATTTGCCTTAGCAATCTTTTTTATCACCGCTTCTATTGCTGCACCTATTTTTGAAGAAATTATGTTTCGTGGCTTTTTACTACCTTCTCTTACCCGCTATTTACCCCTTTGGGGAGCAATTATCGCCAGTGGTGTTATATTTGCGATCGCCCATTTAAGTTTAGCCGAAACCATACCATTAGCCACTTTAGGCATTATCTTAGGTATAGTTTACACCAGATCTCGTAGTTTATTAGCCTCTATAACTTTACATAGTTTATGGAATAGTGGTACACTTTTTAGTTTATTTGTATTAGGTAGTAAAATCAATTAACAAAGAAAAATATAAATTACAATTATTTCTTTTATAAAATTAAAATCAAATCCTTTTTTGCTATATTTTGATCAAAAATGTCTAATTCATTATTATTTGATTTACCGAAAGAATTACAACCATTTCATCAAGCCATTGAAAATACATTATTAGATTATTTACAAATAAAAATTACTCCCATAACGGTAAACAATAACATAAATACATCAACCTTATTATGGCCAAATAAATTTGGTGGATTACCTTATTTACCAAAAAATAAACAATAGTTTTAATTAAATAAACTATTTAAGTATCATATTTACATTTAGGAAACATAAAATAATGTATTAATATATCGTTAAATTTTCTACATTATGTTATTATCTTAAGGATAAATAAATTCAATTTTTATTAAGTTAAAAATTATTATCGGTAAATATTTACCAATGTTCCTCATATTTTAATTAATTAAAATAAAGAAAGAAGGAACAAAAGTAGTTGGGAACTTTACTGAAAACTTTAGTAAAAACTCAATATTGAGGCTTGTAGTTAGCACCGTAAGATTATCCTTACATAGCTAGAAATATTTGACTATATTTTTAGTAACTATAATAATCATAAATTCTGAAAAAAATTATCAGTTTGATTAGATTGATATTATATAAAGACTTATAAAATTTTAGGAGAAAAAACCATGAGTGATAACTGGGAAAATCAACAACAAAACGAGGAAATTAATCAATCAGAGGCCGCATCTGCCCTTAGACTAGCTGAAAAATACCCTTTGATGCTGGGCAAACGTCCTATAGAACCTAATCACTTACAAATTGTAAATACTTTTTCTTCTGTAGGTAGCTTACGTCCTGTAACCAAAAGTGGACTAGATATAAAAGGCATGATGACCGTTTCAGGTTCTCGTCCTATTACAGCTAGTCATCTTAAAATTAGTGAAGAATTTAAAGTTATGGGTAATCGCCCTGTAGCTTCAAATAACATTGATGATAATCTTCTTTTAATGGGTTATCTCGACTAAAAATAATCAAAAAATCAAATCTTTTAGTCAACTGTAGGGGTTGAAGAATACTCAACCCGTAATTTTAAGTTAAATCTTGGCTTAAAATTCTCTAACCGAAGGCTTACCGTCAATAATTTCTCCCACCAGAATAACGTCTGCTACCCCAACAAATAAACCATTTTCTAATACCCCCGGAAGATTATTAATAGTTGATTCTAGTTGTGCAGGATTTTCGATGTGATCAAATTTGACATCTATAACTAGATTACCTTGATCCGTTACTACTGGCCCTGCTTTTCTGATACCCATTCTTAATTCAGGTTTTCCTCCCAAATCTTGTAACTGACGAGTCACAGGGGTTACAGCCATAGGAATTACTTCCACAGGTAATAAGAAAGTTGAACCTAATTTATCAACTAATTTACCGCCATCAACCACCACAATAAACACATCAGCTAAACTATCAACCACTTTTTCACGAGTATGGGCAGCGCCACCGCCTTTGATTAAGTTTTTTTGAGGATCAACTTCATCTGCACCATCAATAGCTACATCAATGTGATCAACCCCATCAAGAGTTGTTAAAGGAATACCATATTTTTTCGCTAACACTTCCGCTTGAAAAGAAGTAGGAATACCAACGATATTAGTTAATTCTCCAGAAGCTAATCTTTCGCCAATATATTGGATTGCATAGGCAGTAGTTGAACCTGTACCTAAACCCACCACTGAATTAGATTTTACTCGGTTAGCCGCAGCTTTTCCGACTTCCTGTTTCATTACAATTACGGGATCTATAGTCATATTTATATTTCTGTTTAATAATCATCCATCATTATCTGTGATTAGAGATCATTAATCAATTTAAAATAATATCCCACTTTATTTTTTCTCAGATTTTTTAAAAGGAAAGAAAACCACTGGAAACCAACTACGATGTAATACTTCTTGAGTAAAACTTTTTACAGTCCAATCTAATAAGCTATCTTGATCATCCGCAATGGCGATCGCAGTAATATCGCTATTTAAAGCAGTATTAAGGGTTTCTTGAAGAGGATTACCCGTTGTCACAATCACTTCTATTTCTAAACCTAAAGATTCTAACTCTTTTTTTACCACCTCGGATTTTTGTTTTGCATCTTTAATGGAGTTTTCAATAATTAAATCAGAACGAGAAACATCACTAATTACCACAAGAAATAAATATTTGTGTTTAACTTCACTAGGTTTTTCTTTAGCATAATATTTAATTTGTTCAATCAAATAACGAGCATTATCAACGTCATAACAAGGAATTAACCAATAATCATTGAGTTTGCTACAACGAAGTTTAATTTCTTCTGAAGTATAAACCGAAATAAGTTGAGGACGTAAAATCATGACGGGAATTTTAATCTTTTTCCCTAACTCTATAGTAGTTGAACCGAAAATCTGTTCTTCTAAGGAACTACGCAAAGATGTTCCTGTAATAATAAAATCAGGATTATATTTTTTAGCAACTTTTAAAATATTCTCTGTCACATTTCCTGAAGTTACTTCTATATTTATCTTAAGATCATCCCCTGAATAAACCAATTTTGAAAATAATTTTTCTTTGACTAATTCAATCTCTTCTGTATTAACTCGTGGTACTTGCCCCTCTTCCCATAAAGCAACACTATGTAAAAAAGTAATTTCTTTCAACCCACTATGACTCAAAGATTCCCCATGAGAAATTAATCTTTGTAAACCGTCGGTTAAATCAGTACAAATTAAACAACGCTGAAACATAACTTTTTCTCTCTCTAATTTTTTTTATATTAACCTTATTTCACCGTAACATTCCAAAGAAAAAAGTAGTTGATTACTTGTCTGTTTCTATGGTTCAATTTTTTCGCCACTTAAAATAAAAACTGGTGCGATGGCAGCAAATACCTGACTTAATCCCCTAGTTTCCAAACGATTAATAGCCGATTGAACTACCTCAACATTACGAGCTTGTAAATTAGATAAACCCTCAGAAATTTGATAAAGATTTTCTAAATTAGTTGCCATAGCCACCACTCGTCCTTCCGAGGGGAGAAAATCCCAAACTTCCATTAAAATATCTTTAACGCATTTACCACCACCAATAAATACTCGATCTGGTTTTGGGTTTAAAGTCTCAAAACAATCGGGGGCGTTACCTTCGACTACTTTTATATTTTCAATGCCAAAAAGTGTACAATTTTCTCTAATTAAATTAGCCACATCAGGATCTCTTTCTAGGGCAATAACAGTAGTTTTAGGGCAAATTAGAGCAATTTCGATGGAAACAGTACCTGTACCTGCACCTATATCCCAAATAACAGATTTTTCTTTTAATCTTAAAGCCGATAAAATTAAAAGCCTGACTTCTTTTTTTGTCAAAGGAATACCGGGTAAACGTTCAAAAAGTTCATCAGGAATACCCGGAGTTTTGTATTGCCAAATCATATAGTTAAATCCAGTTAATTATGTTTACTTAAATTTTTACTCCAAAGGCGGGAAATCAAGATTAAACAAATTAAAAAATAAGTAGTTGTGATTATCCCATTAAAATACAACAACCGAAAAGATAATAAATCTGATGTAATATTACCACCAAGAGATAGAGTACTATAAGCAATTATCCAAGCCATACCCAATCGCAGAGAAACACGGCTAGTTTTTTTTTGCTCTTGATCAAGATTTTGAGAAAAATATCTCAAGTTAATTAAAGACCAAATTGGTCCTAATAAAGGCATGAGATAGAGAGATAATTGGAATTTATCGAGATTTTGTTGTCTATCTTGAGGCATACCATCAGAAAAAATATCAGTAAAACTTCAGTTTATCAAAAATTTCGGGTTTAAAACCTAGCACTTCAGGGCGACTTTATATTTCTTAATTTAATTACCATTCTTTAAATTGTATGTCAATATTAAAAGATAAGTAAAAAAAAATTAGTCAAATGTTAAAAGCGTATCGCTATCGAATCTATCCTACAACGGAGCAAAAAGTCTTACTCGCTAAGTCTTTTGGTTGTTGTCGGTGGTTCTATAACTTTGCTCTTAATTTAACTAACGAAACTTACAAAGCGACTGGTAAAGGTTTAAGTCGTAACGAAATAATCAATAAACTACCTGAATTAAAGAAAGAACTTGAATGGTTAACAGAAGTACCATCTCAGGTTTTACAACAGGTAGCTTTAGATTTGTCTCGTGCTTTCCTAAATTTCTTTGAGAAACGGGCAAAGTTCCCTAATTTCAAAAAGAAAGGAAATAGACAATCTATTAGATTCCCTCAAGGGATAAAACTAGATGGGGATTACCTTACCTTGCCTAAGTTGAAAAAGGTTTACTGTAAAGTTTCTCGTTTGCCAGAAGGTGAATTAAAATCAATTACAGTATCGGTAAATCCATCAGGGCAATATTTTGCTTCTTGTCTCTATGATGATGGTAAAGAGACAACTTCACCTAATTCTGATGGTAAAACAATCGGAATTGATTTGGGTTTGACTCACTTCGCTATTACTTCCGATGGGAGTAAACATGGGAATCCTAAATATTACCGCAAATATGAGCAAAAGTTAGCTAAAAAACAAAAACAATTAGCTAGAAAACAAAAAGGTTCTAATAATCGTCATAAAGCAAGAAAAGCTGTCGCTAAAGTACACGAGAAAATAACAAGATGTAGAGAAGATTTCTTACACAAACTATCACGCAAAATAGTTAACGAAAACCAAGTAATATGTGTAGAAAATCTAGCAGTAAAAAACATGGTAAAAAACCACAAATTAGCTAAGTCAGTTAGTGATTGTGGATGGGGACAATTCTGCACTATGCTTAAATATAAAGCAGAATGGGAAGGTAAAATTTACTTAGAAGTAGATAGGTTTTTTCCTAGTTCTAAAACCTGTAATAACTGTTTACATCAAATAGATAAGTTGAGTTTAGATATTCGTAGTTGGAAATGTCCTAAATGTGGAACGATACATGACAGGGATATTAACGCCGCTATCAATATCAGAGATGAAGGTTTGCGTATTCTAAAAGCGGTGGGACACATCGCTACAGCTTCTGGAGAGAGAGTAAGACCGAGTAAAGGCACTGCTTTTACAAGGCATCTTTCTGTGAAGGAAGAATCCTCTCGCCTTTAGGCAGAGGAGTTGTCAATTATCCTTACATTAAATTAAAACCTTTTTATCGCTCTAGCCATTTCCCTTTGATCTTCCCGACGTTTAACGGTTTCTCGTTTATCATGAAGTTTTTTACCCTTGCCGACTCCTAAACTCACTTTGATCCATTCACCCTTAAGATACATTTTTAGAGGGATTAAAGTAAAGCCTTTTTGTTCTAATAAACCGATTAACTTATTAATTTCCTTTTTATGTAACAATAACTTCCGATTGCGACGAGGTTCATGATTAAAATATTGTCCACAGGTTTCAAAAGGAGAAATATGTACATTACTTAACCACGCTTCTCCATGACGAATTAAAGCATAACCATCTCTTAAATTAACTCTACCCATACGAATGGATTTAACTTCTGTGCCTGTTAATTCTAATCCGGCCTCATAGGTTTCTAAAATTTCGTATAAATATCTAGCTTGACGATTATCACTAATAATTTTTACGGAGGGTTTTTCTGTCATAAGAGGGTATAAGTTAATTCACAATCCTTCTATGTTAACAATTTTACTAAAACCTTAGCAATTCCATTAATAACTGTGTGTGTGAACTTAAACCTTTTATAATGAGAATAAAACTTAGAATTATTAATTAATAATGATTAAAACCTATAAAGTCACTATTCATAATCGCCAGAAAAATACAACGGAAACCGTTATCGTACCTGAAAATGAATATATTTTAAAAACAGCAGAAACACAAGAAGTTGAGCCTCCTTTTTCTTGTCGTAATGGTGCTTGTACTTCCTGTGCCGTGAGAGTCATTCAAGGGGATATTTATCAGCCTGAAGCGATGGGTTTATCTTTAGATCTACAAAAAAAAGGTTATGCTTTATTATGTGTATCTTATCCTCGTTCAGATTTAGTGGTAGAAACTCAAGACGAAGACGAAGTTTATGAATTACAATTTGGGCGTTATTTCGGGAAAGGAAAAGTGCGCTTTGGTTTCCCCATAGAAGAAGATTAGTAATTAAATTATTTTATTAAAAATAGCTTAGGAAAAATTCAAAATTTTGGATGAAAGTTTTAAATGAATTATCCTCTTATTAATAAATTTTTGGTTATCCTTATTTCCCTATGTTTATTAATAGTTGGTTGTCAAAATAATCCTAAAATAACAAGAGTTGAAGCAAACATAAGAAGAGTTATTAGCGCTCAAACCATCGAAGTAATTATTAATAACCAGACTTATCAATTTAGATTAATGGGTTTAAATACTCCTAATCGTCAACAACAACCTTGGGGAAAAGAAGCCAAAGAAGTTTTAGTCAATTTACTAACTTTAGAGGGTAAAAATTCTCTTAATTCCACTACTGTTATTTTAGAAACTAATTTAGAAACTAAAGATAAATTTAATCGTTTAAATGGTTATATTTGGTACAACAATCAATTAATTAATCAAAAATTACTCGAACAAGGCTATGGATTAGTTAATCTAACCTATACTGACGGGAAATATGATCAACAATTATTACAGGCGCAAAGTTACGCTCGTATTATGGAGAAAGGAATTTGGAATCCCCAAAAACCTTTAAGGGAAATTAACTATTAGACTACGAAAAAATATAATGAGTAACCTACCAACAGAACAAATATCAAAACTTCTTGACATTGCTATTCTTGCCGCTAGAGCAGGAGGAGTAGTCTTAGATAGTTATTGGGGTAAACAACTTAATATCAGAGAAAAAGGTAGAGCAGGAGATTTAATTACAGAAGTAGATCAAAAAGCCGAAGCAGAAATCTTAAAAGTTATTAAACGTCATTATCCAGATCATGCTATTCTAGCTGAAGAATCAGGAATTATGGGAACGTCTGATAATCAATATTTATGGGTAATTGATCCTCTTGATGGTACAACTAATTATGCTCATAGTTATCCTCAAGCGGCGGTTTCTGTGGGGTTAATCGTCTCAGGAATACCTACAGTTGGGGTAGTTTATAACCCCATGTTAAAGGAATTATGGAGCGCAGCCCAAGGATTAGGCGCTACTCTCAATAATATTCCCATTCAGGTTTCTACTACCGATAAATTAGGAAATAGTCTTTTAGTGACAGGTTTTGCTTATGATCGTAGAGAAACAGAGGATAATAATTATAGTGAGTTTTGCTATTTGACTCATTTAACTCAAGGAGTGAGACGAGGAGGTAGTGCCTCTCTTGATTTATGTCATGTTGCAACAGGTCGTCTTGATGGTTATTGGGAAAGAGGTTTAAAGCCTTGGGATTTGTTAGGAGGCATTGTTATTCTCAAGGAAGCTGGAGGGAAAATATCCGCCTATGATGGTAGTGAATTTGATTTATATAGTGGTAGAATTTTAGCAACTAATGGTTACTTACACTCTGCTTTAAGTCAAGCTCTACTTAATACTCCTCATGGTGCTGATTTGTCTTTTAAATAAGAAGATGAATTTAATTATATATTTCATTATTAATGTTAATACGAAACACAACAGAAAACAGTAAATTTTTATTTTATTAATTGTTAATTGTTATAGGAGGGATTTGATGATTATTTCTGATTTAAAACATGGCTTATTCAAATATGAAGTTAAAGATTATTACGCTATTTTAGGAGTACCAATAGATGCTAGTGCGAAAGATATTCGATTACGATATTTGAAAATTGCCTATCAACTTCACCCTGACACTAATCGAGCGCAAACACAAGAAGAAAAACAAAGGGCTAGTGATATTCTTTCAAAAGTAGTTAATGCCGCCTATGAAAATTTATATAAGGAGAAATTAAGAAAAGAATGTCAGTTAATTATGTCAGAAATTGGCCGAAGATTAGCTACTGATGCTTATAAAATTACAATAGGTAGTGAAAATGCAAAAAAACTATTACAGGAAGAAAAAAATACTGAAAAAACTTACCATGAAATGATCGAAAAATTTGCATCAGAACAATATCAAGATTTAAGTAAATTATCTACGAAAATAGCTTTAATGAGCGAATTAAATATGGTTTATTTAATGTCTCAAAAAGGTAAAGAAATGAGTAAAATAATGGGGGTTTCTAGTCAGCCAAAAATAGTAGCTAGTGAACCTATAATCATAGAATCAACAGGAAATATTACAACTTCTGGCGTAAATATTGATAATCCCGTGGAAAATGAAACAGCTAAAAAACCAACGGTTTCTCGGTTAGATAAATTAATTAGTAGTGCGAAACAACACGCAGAAGATGAGAATTATGAACAAGGTATTATGGATTTACGAGAAGCAGTGAAAATTGATTCTAATAGTAGTACTGTTCATGGATTATTGGGATCTATGTATTTAAAACAAAACAATCTTATTTACGGACGTATTCATATTAATAAAGCGATGATGCTTAATGGTAATGATCCTATTGCAAAACAAGCACAACAAGAATTAAAAAACATCGAGAAAGAGAAAAAAGCGAAATCAGGAGGTGCATCATCGGTAAAATCCACCACGAAAGACAGTAAAATTCCTAAATCTTCGGAGAAATCTAAAGATAAAGACGGTAAAGGCAAAAAAGAAGCACCTAAAATTTTTGGAATTCCTTTGTGGTAAATAAATAACTTTTTACAAAATTTGTCGAAAAATAAAATTATTATTTATACATAATTAAACCTTTACCTAAATTTAAACTGCCTAAGATATGGTTTATTTAGAGATTTTTATTAATGAACATATTTAGGGTTTTATGGCTAAGGTATTTATTCGTAGTTTATGTAGTGTTATTTTATTAACAGGATTTTTAACAGGTTGTGAGAATAAATCTAATTCTACGGTTAATGCACCTAGTATTGATCCTAATCAAACCGTTATGATTAAAGGTTCAGGTGCAACATTTCCTGCTCCATTATATCAATTATGGATACAAAAATATGGGGAAGGAAAAGACAAGCAAAATATTAAAATAGCTTATGATTCAGTGGGTAGCGGTAAAGGAGTTAAAAACTTTTTAGCAGAAAATGGTGATTTTGGTGCTAGTGATGCACCTTTAAATGAGAAGGAAAAAAAACAATTCCCTGAAAATAGGGGAAAAGCGGTACAAATTCCCATGACGGGGGGTTTATTGGTTTTAGCCTATAATCTTTCAAATTATGAAGGATTAGACAATATTCGCCTTTCTCGTGACAGTTATTGCGGTATTGCTACGGGTAAAATCACAAAATGGAATGATCCTCTCATTGTGGCTGATAATCCTAATGTTAAATTACCAGATATTCCTGTAATTTTCGTACATCGTTCTGACGGTAGTGGAACTACATTTATTTTTACTAACCATGTGCAAAATGCCTGTAAGGATTGGAAATCAGGGGCGGCAAAAGAGGTAAAATGGCCTACGGGTATTGGTGCAGCAGGTAACGAAGGAGTTAGTACTCAAATTCAACAAACAAATGGTGCTATCGGATACATTGAGTATTCTTACTCCAAAGACAAAAAATTAAAAACTGCAACTATTCAAAATAAAGCAGGTAATTTCATTAAACCTTCTCCAGAAAGTGCCGCTAAAGCCTTTGTGGGTGTCACTGTGCCAGAAGATTTTGCTTTAGTGATACCTGATCCTGAAACCGCCGATGCTTATCCTATTGTCGGTTTAACATGGCTACTTTTATATAGTAATTATAATGACCCGACTAAAGCAGAAGTAATGAAAAACTTTGTGCAATGGAGTTTAATTCAAGGGGATGAAAACGCCACAACTTTAGGTTATTTACCAATTCCTGATGAGTTACAAGAAAAGGTTATTAATTCTCTTAATAGTAGTTTATAGATCTTTTTTGATAGTGAAAAGACTTCATTTTTTTTATGATTAACAATGAATAATTAACAATTAACAATAAAAAATACTATTTTAATTAAAATATTGTTATTAACTTATATTTAAGTAAATTTACTTAACTAAAACAACGCTAATAGTTTTATTTATCTAACATTATTCAGAATCTTTAACTCTAATATTTATTTTTAAAATTATGTGTTTTACAATACATTGTTTTTAAACAATAAACTAAGATTATGCTATGTTTAAAGAGAAAAATTATTTCCATTCGTTAATCTATTGATTAAGAGAAGGTTAAGAAAAAGAAAATAGTAAATATGATAAAGATGTATTCTCAATATTAATATTGTACTCATGTAAATTTTACAGTAAATTAACCAATATATGATGATTACTACTATGGTAAAAAATGAGGTTACTAAATCAAAAAAAGAAACAGTAGCAATACCTTATCAAGTTTTACAAAGTTTACTTAATAAGAAAATATCAGGGAAATTAATTATTCAAAATCCCCAAGATGAATCAATAGAATGGGTTATTTATTTAGGAAAAGGTAAAATTCATTTTGCTACAACTACCCTAGGTAAAAGAGAGCGTTTAATTTATCTTTTATCTCAATGTTTTTCTGAACATAATTTTTACATTCCTCAAGAGTTACAAGATGATTATCAATTTATCCATAACCAATGGGAAAATCATCGTTTAGATTCTCGAAAAGTAAGATCAATTTTGGCTTTTATGACTCAAGAAGCGATAATTCGTTGTCTAACTTTACCAAGGGCAAAAGTCAACTTTGAGAAAGTACTTGATTTAGATCCTTTAATCTTAAATACTGATATTAAATCTCTGATTAATCCTCTTAAAAAAGATCTTAATTCTTTTAGGCAAATACGAGAAGAAATTAGTTCGCCCTTCATCCGTTTACAAGAAAAAGACTGGCAATCTGTTAAAAATTATTTAGGGGATGATTTATCAAAAATCGAGCTATTAGAATCCTTAAAACCTTATATTAATGACAATTGTACTTTGTATGAAATAGCAGCTTATTCAAAAAAAACAGTTTTAGAATTAGGATTATTTTTTCAACCTTTAATTGCCCTAAGTTTCTTCGATGTTAAACCTTACCAAGAGATAATTATAGAAGAAAAGCCTATAATTGCTTGTATAGATGATAGTCATACAATCCAACGTATTGTCAAAATGACTTTAAATACAGGAGGCTTTGAAGTTATAGGTATTACAGATCCAGCTAAGGCAATGTCAATGTTTGTCAGACAAAAGCCAGATTTAATTTTGATGGATATAAATATGCCAGATATTGATGGCTATAAATTAGCTTATATGATGCGTCAATCAGCTTTACTTAAAGATATTCCCATTCTCATGTTAACGGGTAGAGATGGAGTTATGGATCGAGTTAAGGCTAAAATGGTTGGGGCGGTGGGTTATATTTGTAAACCTTTTAATCCACGAGAATTAATGCAATGTGTTCAGGATCACGTTCAAGTTACTAATTAGAGTATAAACTAAATATGAAAAAAATATTAGTCGTAGATGATTCTAAATCCCAACAAATGCTTGTTAATGGTTTATTAAAAAATATCGGTGCAGAAATTTTTATAGCGAATAACGGTGAATCGGCTTTGGGGTGGTTGGAAGAAAATGGGCAACCAGATTTAATTTTAATGGATATTGTTATGCCAGATATGAGTGGTTTAGATGTTTGTCGTCATATTCGTAAAGAAATGAATTATAAAACTGTGCCGATTATTTTTGTTACCACTAAAGATGAAGATTTTGATAAATTTTGGGCTTTACGTCAAGGGGGAAATGGTTATATTACTAAACCTTATAGCCCCATTGATTTAATTAATACTGTGAAAAATTATCTTTAAAAATTTAAGGTTTTTAGGGTGAAAATATAAACTAAATTTTAGTAATTATTAAAATGGATTATTTTATTGTGGAATTATCTCAACAACAAAAAATAGCAATTCCCCTTAATGAAGTTAAAGAAGTTATGAGTATTAATTATACAGATATTTGTCCCATACCCGGAGTAAAAAACTCTTTATTAGGGATTATTAGTCAAAAGGGAAGTTTATTATGGTTATTAGATTTATCTCAACTTTTACATGATTTTCAATTATTAACAAATAAATTTCATTCTTTAACTATTCTTGTTACTAAAATAGAAGAAAATTATATTGGTTTAGTAGTTAAAAAGTTAGGAGAAATTAGGCAATGTTTAGAGATAAATGATTTAACTAATTTATCTGACTTAAATATTTCAGTTAATTATTATCAAGGAGTTATTCCCGATACAAAAAATTCTATTCCTATTCTTAATTTAACCAAGATTAAAGACTATCTTACATAAAAACTTGACTTTTAAAAAGGGAGATTTATTCTATGAAATTATGGCATGATTCAGGATAATAATAGTAAAAATAATTATTAAACTAAGTTAATTTTATCTGGTATGTTTTTTAATAAAAAGTTAAGATTAGGATGAGCATATTGTTGATAAAACTGCTCATAAATACTAATAATTAAAGTTTTAACTAAATCACCTTCTATAAAATTTTCTTTATAGGAAGGATAAATCATTAAAATCATTTCGGGTGCTTCTTCATCGGATAATTTAGGTAGTAAATAACGAATATTTTTCATTGTTTTTGCCCCTAATCTTTGATAAAAATTTACTCGTCTTTGTTTAACATTTTTATTTTCTCCTAATATGGGATTTTCAACTTCTAATAATAAATATTTTTCCTGCTTTTTTAATTCTAAGGAAGAAACCATCAATTCTAATTTCTCCGACAATATTAAAACTTTACAAAATAATGTCGAAAAAAATCCTAGTGATTTAATGGCTAAATTAAATTTAGCTACCGCTTTAGAGCAAGAAAATCATTATGATGATGCCCTTAAAGTTTATCAAACTATTATAACAGAAGATAACGAAGGAGTTTTTGCAGGTACAGCCGAAAAAGCTATTGCTTCTATTCAAATTAAATATTTAAAAAATCAAGATAATAATGATATAAAAAATAACAATAAAGTTGCTAAAAAATCTTTAAGTATTAAGCAAAAAATTGTTGATTTACCTATTGCTTATAAACAGTTTATTGCTTTATTAATATCTAGTTTAATTTCTATTTTAGGGGTAGTTATTGCTGGTAGAATTATTACTATTATTTTAGGGCGATCGCAGTTAGAAAATCAAGCGGTAGCGGAGTTAGCAGTATCAGTAATTAATTATAATTCTCGCATCAATGAAATGGAGTCTGGATTTAGAGGACAAGCAGATAATAGTGCCATTATTGAAGCGGCAAAAACCTATCAAAAAACGGGAACTATTCCTGTTAATATAAAAGATAATGTAAGAAGAATTTTGCAAAATGAAACTAATGCAAGACAGATTGAATATGCAACTTTAATTGGATTAAATAGTAAGATAATAGTTAATGCAAATAAAGATAGATCAGGACAAATTTTTACTTTAAATAACTTAGTAACAGAAGTCTTAAAATTTCCCCGCCGTTTACAAACAAATGCCATTATTCCTTGGGCAGAAATTAGTGCAGAAAAACCTCCTTTACCTACAGGAATAGACAATCAAAATGTATTAATGAATATTAGTTTTACTCCTGTAACTGATCCTACATCGAAAGAAGTTATCGCAATTTTAATGGCAGGAGAAGTAATTAATAATAAAACCTTATTTTTACGGAAAACTATCGAAGCCGTAGGAGGAGGTTATGGTGCAATTTATATGTTTAATGAGGAAAATTTTCAGCCTGTTTCCTCTATTTTACAATCATTAGATAATGAGCCAAAAACTAATATATCTTTACCAGAATTAGACTTATTAAAACAAGCACAATTAGGCACAGGTGGAGATTTAGTAACGAGAATGAACATTGAAAACCAATGGTACACATTAGCAGTAAAAGCCTTACCAAATTATCAAGGAGAAGAAATTGCTTTCGTAATTCGTGGCACACCAGAAATAGAGTTACAACAACTTTTAAATGACAGTTTAATCTATCAAATTTTAGTAGGTGCTTTAACTTTAATTATCGCTATTATTTTAGCAATTATTTTCGGTAGGGCATTAACTAAACCTATTAAAAAATTACAACAAACAGCACAAAAAATTGGCTCAGGTGATAAAAATGTAAGAGCAAAAATTACATCTAATGATGAAGTAGGGCAATTAGCACAAACTTTCAATGATATGGCAGAAAGAATTGAAAGCTACACCGAAGCCATTGAAGATATTGCACAACAGAGAGAAAAAGAAGCACAATTTCAAAAACAACAGCGAGAAAATCTGCAAAAAAACGTAATTAACCTCTTATTAGATATTGAAGAAGCTAGTAAAGGAAATTTAGGAATACAAGCAGAAGTAGTATCAGGTGAAGTAGGATCAATTGCCGATGCTTTTAATGCTACGATGAGAGGTTTACAAGGATTAGTTAAACAAGTTATTATCTCAGCGAATCAAGTCCATGAAACAGCTTTAGCTAACGGGCAAAGTGTCAATCATCTTGCTCAAAATTCTAACAAACAAGACCAATCTATTCAAGTGGTAGGGGTATCCATTGAAGAAATTACTCAATCTATTGAGAAAGTAAGCGAATCGGCACAAAATGCTGCTCAAATTGCTCGAAAATCTCGATTAACCGCGCAAGAAGGAGAAAGTGTTATGGATGAAACTGTAAATAGTATTTATCAAATTCGCAATACTGTAGCCGATACCTCGAAAAAAGCTAAACGCCTAGCGGATTCTTCTCAAGAAATTTCTAAAATTGTGAGTATTATCTCAAATATCTCCGAAAAAACTAACTTACTGGCTTTTAATGCTTCCATAGAAGCCGCCCGCGCGGGGGAAAATGGGCAAGGTTTTCGAGTGGTAGCTGATGAAGTCCGAAGATTAGCAGAACAAGTTACATATTCAACTCAAGAAATTGAGCAATTCGTGATGAGTATTCAAGAGGAAACTAGCGATATGATGAAGATGATGGAGGAAAGTACAACTCAGGTGGTTACAGGTACTAAATTAGTTAAAAATACTAAGGAAACTCTCCAAAAACTAGCTCAAATCAGTAATGAAATTGATTTCTTATTACAATCTATCTCAGAAAGTACCGTTAATCAAAAGTTAATTTCTCAAAAAGTAAACGAAAAAATGCAAGAAGTTGCTGTTGTTACTAAAGAAACCGCCGATGAATCTAACTCTGTTTCAGAGTCTTTGCAGGAGTTGGTAAAAGTAGCAATAGAAATGCAACAATCTGCTTCTCGCTTCCAAGTTTAATTAAATAATGGGTAATAAAAAATTTATCATCAAAATTAACCTATAGAAATTCTCCCAAAAAATTTAACTTTTTGTTTTCTAATTAGTGGAGAAATCTATTAATTATTAATTATTAATTATTAACTATTATGTTAGATTCTATTAGTTTAGCCGCCATTGCCCAAGAAGCCCGTAACTGTTTTTTAGAAGAAGATGCACCAGAATATTTAGCTATTTTAAGGAAAGGAATTTTAGAATTAAAAGAGTTACTTAATCCAGATAATCCTCAGAAAAACTTATCAGAATTATATCAAGAATTAGGAAGAGCAGCCCATTCTATTAAAGGTGGTGCTGGTATGGCAGAAATGCCTAAAGTTAGTCAATTATCCCATAAAATTGAGGATATTTTTGAGGCTTTACAAGGAAATAAAATTACTGATTTACAAACTACTTTTGATTTATTAGATTTAGCTATTGAAGAGTTAGATAATTTAATTGTTTCAGAAGTTAATGGCACATTAAATAATGAGATTACTTCAGATTTATTAGTAGTTTTAGATAATTTTATCACAAGTTTAAACTTAAATAATCCACCAGAATTAATTGATATTGGTTTACCTGATGATAGTTTTATCAAAACAGCTTTAACAGAAGATTTATCCGCTTGTATTGAAAGAGTCACAGAAATTATTAATAATCCTGATTTAGCTACAACAAAAAATATTACTAATAACTTAAATATTTTAATTCAAGAATGTCAATTATTAGGTCAAGCCTTAAACTGTAAATGGTTAGTGGAAATAGGTGACGCTATTGATATTTTAAAAGAAATAAATAAAGATAATATTCAAGAATTTTCACAATTGGCGATCGCAGAAATTGAGTATCAAAGAAAACAATTTTTAGAAGGAAATTCAGAAACTAAAATAGAATATTCAAAAACTTTTCAAAAACTGTTACAGATAGAAGAAGTTAAAGAAATAAAACCACCAGAAAAAAAATTATTACCAATACTGAAAAATCATAGAAATTTAAGAATACCTTTAGATAAAATAACAAAACTAAGTGATATTGTCGGAGAATTATTAATTTTTTATGAAAGACTAAACTTATATGAAAATCAAATCAAAAGTGCTACATTAAAGCTAAATAAAAGGACTAAATTACTATCACCATTAAAAGAACAAATAGAATCTATTTATGATCAATTAACTATAACAGAAAACAATAAATTACCTATCAACAATAATAACAATATATCCGAGTTTGACTCTTTAGAATTTGATGAATATACCCAAGTTCATACTTCACTCCAAAGTTTAACAGAATTAATCACTCAAGTGCAAGAAGTAAGGGAAGATTTTGACTTAGTGAATCGAGAATTTCAAGAAACATTAATAGATATGAGAAAATCCCTTTATATTTTAGATACAGAATTAAGACAAGTACGTTTAGTGCCTTTTATAAATTTAGCAGGTAGTTTTATTAATCCCCTAGAAAAACTTAATAAAACTTATAATAAATCCGTAGAATTAGTTATAGAAAATAAAGAAACATTAATAGATCAAAATATTATTGAGAGTCTAAGAACACCCTTTAATCATATTATCAGAAATGCGTTTGATCATGGTATTGAAAGTCAAAAAAATCGCAAAAAATCAGGAAAATCATTAGTAGGGAAAATTAAATTAAGTACGCAACTTGATGGAAATAATATAATTGTTATTATAACCGATGACGGAGGAGGAATAGATATAAAAAAAGTTTATAAAAAAGCAATTTCTCTCGGTTTATTTTCAGCTAATACTAAATTTAATGAATTGACAAAAGAGCAAATTTTAGCAACGATTTTTTCTCCAGGTTTTTCCACAACAACAAAAGTTAATGACTTATCAGGGAGAGGAATGGGTATGGATATTGTCAAAGATGAAATTGAAAAATTAAGAGGCACAATTGAAGTTAATACAGAAATAGGAAAAGGCACAGAATTTAAACTAAAAATTCCCATGAGTTTAAATATAATCTCATTATTATTAGTAAAAATATCAACTCAAATCTTAGCAATTCCTTCAGAAAATATCTTGAGAATTATTCGTTTATCTGACTATAAAATTGAGCAGAATCAACTAACCTGGGAAAACAAAAAAATTTCTGTGTATAATTTATCTCAAATATTACCTTATAACCAAAATATTTCTGTAAATATCTCCTCCCCTTCCGTAGGATTAATCATCAAAATTGCCACAGAAAAAATTATTATTGCGGTGGATGCTGTGATAGATGAAAAACCCTTAGTTACTAAAAGTTTTGATGATACTGTTGATATTCCTCCTTATTTGGGAGGTTGCACCGTATTAGGAAATGGGAAAATTATACCTATTTTAGCCCCTAATTATCTTAAACCATTATTAAATAATCAAAATACCACTAAAAATGTTAGTAATGTATTTACTCCCAGAGATACATTATCCATAATGATTATTGACGATTCCGTTACCGTTAGACGTAGTTTAAACCGTTTATTAACTCAAGTAGGATATGAAGTTACCCAATGTCGTGATGGAAAAGAAGCATGGAATACCTTACAAAATAATAACCTTAATTTGGATTTAGCAATCTGTGATTTAGAAATGCCAGAATTCGATGGTTATAAAGTACTTCAATTGATTAGAGTCTCTGAAAAATGGCAAAATTTACCCGTTATTATCCTCACTTCTAGGGATAACGATTTACACCGTCAAAAAGCCTTAGAATTAGGAGCAAATGCTTATATCACAAAACCTTTTAATGCTATTAATATTATAGAAACTATTAAACAATTAACTTAAATTTAGACAAAAAAAGCCTCCTAGTAAATACCAAGAGACTTTCTTTATTTTGACGGAGAGGGAGGGATTCGAACCCTCGTTGAAGTTACCCCCAAACAGCATTTCCAGTGCTGCGCCTTCAACCGCTCGGCCACCTCTCCAAAGATGACACAATTACTTATTATAGCAGATGTTTTTATTTTTGACAAGGATTTGACTTTAAAAAATTAATCAACAGTAAACTGATAAAAAGAATAAAGCCTTAGTTAGTTAAAATTAACTAAAATACCTCATAATCTTGATTCTCGATTTATGTTAAATATTCCCCAAGTTATTGCTGATGAATTATCTCTTAAACTCCAAAATGTTCACAGTGCTTTGGAATTATTGACCGAAGGTGCTACAATACCCTTTATTGCCCGTTATCGTAAGGAAAAAACAGGATCATTAAACGAGATTGAATTAAGAGATATAAATGATCGCTTTATCTACTTACAAGAATTAGAAACTCGTAAACAAGTTATTTTAGATAGTATCGCTTCTCAAAATCTCCTCAGTGATAGTTTAAAAGCTCAAATTACCGCTTGTTTGCAAAAAAATGACCTTGAAGACCTTTATTTACCCTACAAGCCTAAAAGACGAACTCGTGCCACTATGGCGAAGGAGAAAGGCTTAACTCCCCTCGCCGAATTTATCAAAAGTCTTAATCATCCTCAACAAAAATCCTTATCGGTAGAGAAAGAAGCCGAAAAATATCTTTGTGAAGCCGTAAATAGTATTGAAGAAGCGTTAAATGGTGCTAAGGACATTTTAGCAGAAGAAATAGCCGAAAAAGCTCAATTAAGAGCATATTTAAGGGAATTTATCTCAGAAAATGGTGCATTTATTTCTCACATAAAAAATGACTATCCTGAAGGTAGCACTAAGTTTGAAATGTATCGTAATTTTCAAGGCAAATTAACTAAAATTGCACCCCATAACATCCTTGCCTTATTTCGAGGAGAAGCAGAAAAAATCCTCACCGTAGATATTGATTTTGATGAGGTGATGGTGATGAATTACTTAGAGTCAAAGGTGATTAACACGAAAATTAATGAGATAAGAGAATTTTATCGAGAAATGCTCAAAGATAGTTTTAATCGCTTACTCAAACCTGCTTTAATTAGAGATGTACGCTCTGATATTAAAGCATGGGCGGATATTGAATCAATCAAAACCTTTGAAGCTAATTTGCGAGAATTATTATTGTCTCCTCCTGCGGGTATGAAACCAACTTTAGCGATTGATCCTGGATTTCGGACAGGTTGCAAAGTAGCAGTTTTATCAGAAACAGGTCAATTTTTAGAATATCAAGCAATTTTTCCCCATACTGGTCAAGAAAAAAGAGCTATAGCTAAGGATACCATTAAAAAGCTCATTAATAAGTATAATATCGAGCTAATTGCTATTGGTAATGGTACGGCATCACGAGAAACTGACGAATTTATTACAGAAGTTTTAGCTAATATCGAGAAAAAGCCCATTAAAGTTATGGTAAATGAGTCTGGCGCTTCTATTTATTCTGCTAGTGATGTGGCTATTTCCGAGTTTCCTGATTTAGATATAACCGTTAGAGGTGCTATTAGTATTGGCAGAAGGCTACAAGATCCCTTAGCGGAATTAGTAAAAATTGATCCAAAGTCCATCGGTGTGGGACAATATCAACATGATGTGGATCAAAAATTACTGAAAAAAAACTTAGAAGAAACAGTGGAAAGTTGTGTTAATTATGTTGGAGTGGACTTAAATACTGCGTCTAAAGAATTATTAATGTTTGTGTCTGGAATCAATCAAACCATTGCAAATAATATTGTTATTTATCGCAATGAAAAAGGGAAATTTAAAAACAGAAAAGAATTATTAAAAGTTAAAAAATTAGGGGCTAAAACCTTTGAATTAGCCGCAGGATTTTTGCGGATTCGTGACAGCGAAAACCCTTTAGATAATACAGCAGTGCATCCTGAAAGCTATAGTATTGTTAAAAATATTTCTGCTGATTTAAAAATCCCTTTATCTAATATTACTAACATTACTGAAAATATTAAAAATATTGATTTAAAACAATATATAACCGAAAATATTGGGTTACCTACTTTACAAGATATAACCAAAGAATTAGAAAAACCGGGTAGAGATCCTCGTGCTAAATTTCAATATGCAACATTTAAAGAAGATATAAAAGAAATTCGAGATTTAAAAGAAGGAATGGAGTTAGAAGGAATTGTCACTAACGTGGTAAATTTTGGCGCTTTTATTGATATTGGAGTACATCAAGATGGATTAGTACATATTTCCCAATTAGCAGATAAATTTGTTAGTGATACTAATGAAATTGTTAAAGTTGGACAGGTGGTAAAAGTGCGAGTTTTAGAGGTAAATGAGAAGTTAAAAAGAATCAGTTTATCTATGAAATCTTAAATATTTAAGTTCACTTTTAGTAAGTTATAGTTATGATTAATAGCTTTAACTACTACTTTTTTGTAATTACTTAGGGTCTGCTGAAAAAGTCTTTTGATGAAGGTAGGAGATAGGAGTTAGGAGACAGGAGATAGGAGAAATACTGAAACATCAAGGTTTTGATGCTGTTAATAGATAGAATAAGTATATTTGTATTTTAAAAAATAAGGTTAAAAGTGTCGAATTTTTGAATAAAAATTCTTAAAACTGCGCACTTTTTTCTTAATGTATTATGCCTATACCCTAGATTTTAATAGCTTTCTGAGTTATTCAGCAAACCCTACTTATAACCAATAGCCCATAAGTCAAAGTTTTTCCCTTTTGTCACCTTTACATTTACAAAACCTATTTGAACCATTTTTTCGCCTAAAGTTTTATCGGTAAAAGCAGTTTTGTGAGCCATATAATAATTTCCAATAGCTAAAGATTTTTCTAAACCATATAATATATCAATAGCACAAATAGGACCAGCAGGAGAAATGTAAAGAGGATTTTCAAGATTTCCATTGACGATATGATTAGCAACTTCTTGTATATCTGGCAGAGTAATCATTACAAAACCATTAGGTTTTAAAACCCGTTTAAATTCAGCTAAAGCAATGGGTACTTCATAGTTATATATATGTTCTAAATTATGAGAAGAATAAACCGCATCTACGCTATTATCTGGTACAGCAGTTAAATTAGTAATTGTACCGATTATATCAGGTTGAACATTAGGATCAATATCTAAGCGAATTTCTACCCATTCTTGACTACGAAACTGCTGGGGTAAAGCATCTGGATTATAACCACCACAACCGACATGAAGTAAGTTTTTTTTGTATTCTTGATTGGTTTGATTAAGTTTAATTAATCCCCTTTGATTTATGTTTTGTATTTGCTTCTTAAAAATATTATTTCGCCATAATAAAATTACTAATTCCTGTTCTAAAATAGAGTATAATTGGCTTTCTTGATTAACGGTTAAAAGTTGATGAATTTTATCAGAATCATTAAAGGTTTTAAAATCTTCTATAGCTTCTTTAACTTCTTCTATTTCCGTTTGAGAAATAATAATAAAGGCTTCTTCTGCCAAAAAAGGTCGTATTAACATTAAATTTTGTAAGATTTTACGATAGCTTTTTTCTCCATTAATATAAAAAGTACCTATTTTATCATTACTTTCTAAAGCCTGTAAATCTTGAGTAAAATTATTAATATCTCCTTCATAAAGATATACTCTATCTGCACAATTATATAAATCTAAATTTTGGTTTAATTGTTCTAAATTAAGATTATCATCATCAATAATTCCATAGGCCATTATTTCAGGATTATCCATTAAACTAGCAATTAAAGTAACTCCTAAATTATTGGTTGTTTCACAGTAAATTTCTTTTTCTTCCAAACAAGTGACCACAGTATTTAATAATCGTAAAATATTAGGATTAATAACACTATTTAATGGTTGGGGTATCGAAATAAAGTTATCATTTTTTACTGGTTTTAATTCTTGTTCAAAATGATCATAAACTTGAGGTAATAATTCTATAAATTTTTGACTATCCATATTATTTGTGTTAAAAATGTTAATTATTAATTGCCCATTATTATTTATTCATTATTAACCACGATTTCTTCCTCACCTTCCGCCAATGGAGGTACTAATGCAATACCAGCGATCGCATCATCAGTATCAAGTTTTTGCACCCTAACACCACTAGCGTTACGAGATTGAAGAGACACGGCATTAACATCACAACGAACAATAATACCACGAGTTGTAATAATCATAAACTCATCATCACTGTTAACGATATGTAAAGCCACCAATTCTTCTTTAGGTTTACGGAAACGAATAGCTTTGACTCCAATTCCTGCACGTCTTTGTAAGCGGAATTGCGAAACGGGGACTCTTTTTCCATATCCGCTAGTTGTCACAGCTAAAGCCCAAGGAGCATTTTTACTGGTATCATTATCGAGGATTTCTTCATTGTCATCGGTGTAGATATTATCTTCCTCTTCGTTTTCTTCAGCTTCGGCAATATTTGCCACCACTTGAGACGGAATTATATCCATACTAATAATTTGATCACCTGTGCGCAATTTCATGGATTTTACCCCTTTTGCCGTGCGACTGAGAGGGCGTAATTGTTGACTATCAGCATAGAAATGAATAGCCATACCACGACGAGAACCAATAAGAATACTATCCTCTTGGGTTGCTAATCTTACCCACCGTAACTCATCATGATCAGCTAAAGAAATAGCGATTAAACCGTTACTGCGAATATTTCCAAAGGCAGAGAGGGCAGTTTTTTTGATAAACCCTTTCTTGGTAAGCATCACTAAATATTCATGATCTGTAAACTCACTTACAGGTATGATAGAAGTAATTTTCTCATCACTAGCAACAGGTAATAATTGTACAATAGGGACACCCCTTGCTGTACGAGAACTTGAAGGAATTTGATAGGCACTGAGTCCATATACAACACCTTTGTCACTAAAGAATAACACTCGATCATGATCACATCCAGTGAAGAAATGTTCAACCACATCATCATCCTTAATTTTTGCACCAGATTTACCTCTAGTAGCTCGATTTTGAGCTTCAAAGGTATTCACAAGCATTTTTTTCAAGTAACCTTGATTCGTCAACAAAATTACTACTCTTTCATTAGCAATTAAATCAATATCTCCTAAATCCCCATCATTTTGGACAATTTCTGTACGTCTAGGAGTAGCATGGAGAGCTTTGATTTCTCCTAATTCTTCCTCAATAATGGTAAAAATTCGTTCTTTTCGAGCTAAAATATCGTTAAGGTCAATTATTTGTGTCATTAACTCTTGATGCTCTGCTTCGATTTTTTCAGCTTCAAGGGCGGTTAAACGACGTAATTGCATTTGTAGAATTGCGTCTGATTGAGTTTCCGATAGTTCAAAATCTCTAATTAATTCTTGTTTTGCTGTAGCAGTATCAGAAGCTGCTCTAATTAAGCGAATTACCGCATCCAGATTACCTAAAGCGATTAATAAACCTTGTAATAAGTGATCTCTTTCTTCGGCTTTTTTGAGTAAATAACGAGTACGACGGATGATAGTTTCCACACGAAAATCGAGGAAAACTTCTAAAAACTTGCGAATTGTTAATAACTGTGGCTCATTATTCACCAAAGCCAACATATTTGCTCCAAAATTGCTTTGAATCGCTGTTTGTTTGTATAAATTATTTAAAACAACTCTAGGGTAAGCATCCCTTTTCAATTCAATTACAATACGCATTCCGTTGCGATCGCTTTCATCTCGGATGTCGGAAATACCATCAATTTTTTTATCATTAACTAATTCCGCAATTTTTTCAATCAGTGCAGCTTTATTAGTTTGATAGGGTAACTCAGTAACAATAATCGCTTCTTTATCCTGTCTGCCTTTATTCGAGACGGTTTCAATATTGGCGACACCTCGCATGGTAATTGAACCTCTACCAGTGGTATAAGCATCTTTGATGCCTTGTCTGCCGAGTATTTGAGCCCCTGTAGGTAAATCAGGACCAGGTATGTATTGCATTAATTCTAAATCCGTAATGTCTGGATTATGAATCATCGCCACTGCACCGTCAATTAATTCCCCTAAATTATGAGGAGGAATATTCGTTGCCATACCTACAGCGATACCAGTAGCACCATTTAATAATAACTGAGGCACTCTAGCAGGTAATACGACAGGTTCTTGCTGTGAGCCATCAAAGTTATCAATATAATCGACGGTTTCTGCTTCAATATCTCGTAATAAGCCGTTGGTTGCTAAAGCCTGTAAACGACATTCTGTATAACGCATGGCGGCTGGAGGATCATTGTCTATACTACCGAAGTTTCCATGGCCATTTATGAGGGGGTTACGCATAGAAAAGTCTTGTGCCATCCTTACTAAGGCATCATACACAGCAGTATCACCATGAGGATGATATTTACCTAAAACTTCCCCTACAACCCTAGCACATTTACGGAAAGGACGATCAGGCATTAATCCTAATTCATACATAGCGTAAAGAATACGACGATGTACTGGTTTTAAGCCATCTCTTGCATCGGGTAACGCCCTACCCACAATAACGCTCATGGCGTATTCTAGGTAAGAGCGGGACATTTCGTTAGTTAAGTTTGTAGGTACTATGCGTTCTTGGATAGATGTCATAAGTATTTTTAAGCAATGATTAGTTATCTACTGCCATAATGATTTTGAGGATAACAGTAGTTAAATTTGTTGATTTTTGGTTAATTTATCGCTTTTTTGTTAAATTGGCGAGTTTAAACTATTAAATCATGATTATTTTATTAATCGTTACATTTTAGCACATTCTGACCATCATCAATGTTTGTGCTGATCAAGTCACAATCGGCGATAAAACGCCCTAATAAAATATGTACCGATTCAAAATCCGAATAACCTTGACCTAAATATCCTGGTGTTAAACGCCAATTTTTTGTCATATTAAAAATAAGTTTAAATTAATAGTTTTTCTCGCTAAATTTAATTAAATATCGCTATTTTTGATTAACTTAATTTTTAATCCGATTGAGAGTTTAATTTGCCTAAAGCAACCCCTAATTGCACACCAATCATTCCCACTACCATACTCCCTAACCAATAGATTAAACCGATATTTTCATTGCCTTTATCTAATTGGGTAAAAGTCTCTAATCCATAGGTAGAAAAAGTGGTATAAGCGCCACAAAAACCCGTGGCAACCATCAATTTAATTTCTGGGGTAATATTTTTAAATTTATGCTCATTTAAGGTATAAAATAAGGCAATAATAAAACATCCCGTTATATTAATAAAAAATGTAGCGTAGTAAGAAAAATCTTTACCTATAATTGCTTTTGTAAATTCTGTAATCAAATAACGACTAATTGATCCTGGAATTGCTCCTAATGCGATCGCTGTCACAATACGAAAAAAACTATAAGTATTTTGCATCTTTTTCTGATGATTAATTGAGGATAAAATAATTTTGAATAAAAAGAAATTAAGCTAATAAATTGGCTAAAGAACGACCGATCATAATACCAATAACGGCTAAAACGGCACTACCTAACCAATAAAAAATCGTCGCTCCTTTTTTGCGATTATTCCACAGGGCAAATGTATCGTAACCATAGGTTGAAAAAGTAGTATAAGAACCTAAAAAACCTGTTCTCACCAGTAAATCTATTTCGGGGGGAAATCCTTTAATGGCTTTAAAGTAAGTGAAAACAAAACCCATCAATAAACAGCCCGTAAAATTAATGATAAAAGTACCATAGGGGAAATCCGTTCCCATCGCCTTTTTACAAAATTCTGTAACATAATAACGACTTAAAGCCCCTGGCACCGCACCAATGGCGATGGCAAAAACACCTAAAAAAGTAACATCTTTTAGCAATGGATAAACTCCTTAAAATCGAACAAATGATGTTTTAATTTTACTAGAATTATTCCCTCAATCGTAATACTTTCTGAGTATAGTGTTTATGATTTTTAGTTATATGCTACAAATATTCTCAATTTTTTTTGTTTTTAAAAGAATAGCCAAAAATTTTGCTAAAGATTTATCGGGTGTTTCTTTTCGATATACTGCCGTTGATCTAGCGTAATATTTTGGATTATGAAGAGGCATAAAAATTACTTGGGGATGGGGTAAAGATTCCGCTTCACTGGGCATCACTGCCACCCCTTGCTTTGCCCCTACTAAGGCAATCATCGAAGCATGACTATCCGCAAATAAGTGTAGATTCGGCTCAAAATTAGCACATCGACAAGTATCAATAATACGATCGTTTCTCCCTGGAAAAGTATCTTCAGACATCCCGATAAATTTTTCTGAAGTAAGTTGCGCTAAATCGATCGAAGTATTATTAGCTAAAGGATGCTTTTCTGGTAACACAGCACGAATCAGCACTTCCTTAACAGTTTTGATGATAAATTCTTCTTCTAATTGTTCAGGAGGATTACCCATAAAAGCAATATCGATCTTATTATTTCTTAACGCTTCCACTTGATCACTAGGAGATAATTCTTTGAGAGTGATGAGAATTTGTGGATAATTATGACCAAAATCATGTAATAGTGAACCCAGAAAACCTTGAAGAATAGTAGGAATATAAGCAATAATTACAGGTTTCTCGCTTTTACTATAAAGAGTTTGGGTTGTTTTTATCGCTGTTTCGGTACGATGTAAAATATCTTTTGCTTGGTTAAGAAAAAAAACTCCTGCTGGTGTTAGTTTTAAGCCATCGGATTCTCTCAAAAATAATACCACATCTAGTTCTTGTTCAAGGCTTTTTATTTGACGACTTAATGCAGGTTGAGAAACATACATTTTCACGGAAGCACGACTAAAATTTAATTCTTCGGCAACAGTAATAAAATATCTAAGAGGTTTTAATTCCATAGTCAAAAGATGTTTAAAATGATCAAAAAACCTTGAGTTTACAACTTCTTGGAAAGAATTCCATAAAATATTGAAATAACTGACATTTTCTTTTATGTTGTTGACTAATTAATTGATTCATTGATTATACCTTATCAAGCTCGATCGCACCCTCAACCAAATCAACATTATCTCATAAGAGCGATCAGCTAAGCTGTACCTTTGGCATCGCACTTATCTTGACAAAGATAAAATTTTAGAATACTATAAGTATCATTATTGTTGAAAAATAGTGAAATATCATGTCACAAAAACCTATTAATAAAATTTTTCAGGGAGACTGTCGGAAAGTCATGAAAAACTTACCAGACAATTATATATCAGCTTGTATAACAGATCCGCCTTACAATTATGAATTTATTGGGCATAAATGGGATAACTCAGAAATTCAACGCAGAATGGAAAGAATCAAAGATAAAAATAATAAAACTTTAGTTAAGAATATTCCCTATGGTAGTGGTTTAGCAGGAGGAGTGAGAAATAAAAGATGGTACGAAAGAAATAGAGAGAATATTTTAGAATATCAAAATTGGTGTTTTGAGTGGGGAAAAGAGCTTTTTCGTATTTGTAAACCCGGGGCAAATATTTTAGTTTTTAACAGTACTAGAACTGTTGCTCATGTGCAAATAGCCTTAGAAAATGCTGGTTTTTATGCTAGAGATACGATTGTTTATCGTCGATCAAGTGGTATTCCTAAAGGTATTAATATAGAAAAAAAATTGAATCAAGAAAACTATCCTAATCCAGAAAAATGGCATGGTTGGCATAGTTGTTTACGCAATGAATGGGAAGCTATTTGTGTTTTGCAAAAACCATTAAAAAATAATTATTATGAGACTTTAACAGAGTATGAAACTGGTTTATTTTACACTCACACTTTAGGAGGTGGATTTCAATCAAATATATTAGAAAATATACCTAAAGAAAAAACAGAAGATTTTAATATCCATTGTACAGTTAAGCCTCTTAATTTAATGGAAAAATTAGTCAAAATTTTTGTCCCTAGAACTGAAGATAGTATTTTAATTGATCCTTTTGCAGGTTCTGGTACAACATTATTAGCCGCAAAAAATTATGATATTTCTTATGTTGGCATTGAGATAGTTTCCGAATATATAGAAATAATAAATAAAAGACTTAATCAAGAGAATTTTAACGCACAACAGCAAATTTTGCCTTTATACTCATCAGAAATTGCTTGAGATCAAAACCGCTTATTTGTTGAATAAAATTGAAAGTATCATCTCCCGTATAAACATTCCAATTTCCTGTTTGACAAGCAGTTATTGCGGCGGGTAAATTGTCGTTTCTTAAAATTAAAATTACTGGAATATATCCTAAATCTTTTAATTTATTTCCGTCTTGTTTAAATCCCTTTAATGTTTTTGAATCTCCAGAGCCTATTCTATATTTCGTATCAATAGCATAAGAGTTAACTATTAAATCACAAGGTTCATCATTCCCTATTTTTAAAGCAGGTTGAAAATTGTGACAATGTATTTTACATATTTCTACCACTAATTTTTGCCAACAAGTACCTAATTCTCTACTCCAATATAGCATATTTTCAGCTTTTAATTCAGGAGTTAAATTAAACACATCCATTAATAAATCATGTTCAGAATTACCATCGTTAAAAACTTTTTCTTCAAAGGATTTTTGATATTCTTGTAAAATACTTTCTAGGTTTTTATTAATGTTAGTCATCTTTCAATAATTCAAAAAGTTTAACAGATAATGCTTGAGCTATTTTTTCCGCATTAATTAAGGTAATATTTCGCTCACCTCTTTCTACTGCTCCAATATAAGTGCGGTGTAAACCAGATTTTTCAGCTAATTCATTTTGAGACATTTTTTGTTGTTTTCTAATTTGTCTTATTTTTTCTCCAAATTTTTTTGTTATATCCATAAATTTAGATCATAAATGAAAAGGGGTTTTAAAACCCCAAATTAATCTTACCTCAAATCAGCGATCGCACTCTCTTAACTATCTCAATAAAATTTAATACCTGACTGTTTTTCAATGGCTTTTAATGTGCCAATAGGAATTATTTTTCCTTGATGAATAGGTACAATAGCTGTTCTTTGCGTAATATAATTGAATAATTTTAGATGAGAACCCGTTTGCGAAATTTCAATAAAACCGTTCTTTTTTAGTTGCTTAATGATTTCTTTGGATGTTAAACGAGGAGATTTAGAAGACATTTTTGATAGTTTTTTAAACTAAAATTTCGATGCGATTATGAATATCAGTATTAGATGAAATTTCGGGTATTGGTTCTAAAAGTAATTGAATTGCATCTTTTAGGTTTTCGATAACTTCTTCTTTGGTATCTCCACAGGAAGAAATATAGTTTAATTCAGGACAAGTAGCTGAATAAGATTGTGCTTCTTCATCCCATTCTAATATTGCTTTAACAATCATTATGATTTATCTTCATTAAAATAATGTTGATTTTGTCTCTATATTAACTTATTTTAGCGATCGAACCCTACATCCTCCTTCAACGATTAAACCCTTAACCATATCAACATTACTTCATCAGCTCGATCGAACCCTAAACCACATAAATATTACGACCTAAGCACGATCGCACTCATCTAAATTAGAACAATTAAGTAGTTAGGGAAAGTATTTATAAATATCTTTGCGATGAAGAAATCTGGTGAAAATAATTGTATCTTCTTGTATCTCTAAACCTATTCTATAATCTCTGATTTTGATACGGTAGAAATTATTATATCCTGTTAGTTTTTTTACATTTTTAACTTGATTGAATAATTCTGCTTTTTTACATTCTAATATCACAAATTTTATTTGTTCAGACAGTTTTCTATCTTTGATTTTTTGTAAATCTTTAGCAAAAGCTGATTCAAATTTGACTTTCATCTCTAATTATTTTCTAACAATAAAAATATATCTTCTTCAGCAACAAAATCATTTTTTCTTCCTTCTTGAATAGCATTTTTTAAACCAATTTCTTCTATAACCTCTAAAAAAAGCTCATGAAAATCATCTTTTTTTGTTTCCATCAGTTCGATCAAAACTTCTTTTAATAATTCTTTGATTTTTTCTTCTGATAAATTGATCGTTTTGCTAATCATAATTGACAATTATGCTTCTAAATATATATTAAATCTATTCAATTATACCTTATTCGATCGAACTTCCCCCAAAAGACGATCGAACCTCCAACCACATCAATATCATTTTTTCTCTTTCCAATGAAACAGAATATAATAGGGAATTAGTTAGAGCCAATTGGTTAAATATTATTAATAATTAATAATGTACTATGAAAAATATTAAATTTATAGTTGAAAAGCATGATGATGGATATATTGCTTATCCTTTAGGTATTCAAGGGGTTGTAGTGGGAGAGGGAGAAACCAGTGAAGAAGCTCTAAATGACGCTAAATCGGCTCTTAATTTTCATATCGAAACTTTTGGCATCTCTGTTTTAGAGACAGAATCACCTATTTTAGATGCTTCAATTGTGGAGGCAAGTTTTTAGATGGCAAAGTTTCCCATTGACGCACCAAAAAGTAAAGTTATTAAAATATTGGAAAAATTAGATTTTAAAATTGTCAGAGAAAGAGAACATATTGCCATGATTAGGGAAAATGAAAATGGTACAACAACACCATTAACCCTACCCAATCACAAGAAAATTAAAGCATCGACACTCAGAAGTATTTGTACTCAGGCTAGTATTTCTAGGGAAGATTTTTTATCGTCTTATTACGAATAATAATGAGATAACAACGATCGAACCTTTAACCATATCAACATTACTCTATAAGCTCGATCGAACTCCTAAACCACATCCACATTACTTTATAAGCACGATCGAACCTCAACCTATACTTTATTTTAGTTGAATAAGTAATTTTTTCCCTAAAATTTGGGCATATTTTTCTAAAATAGACATACTAATATCTTGTAAATCATTTTCTATTTGATTAATTATTAACTCACTTAAATTTAATTTTTGTGCTAATTCCTCCTGTGAAATTCCAGATTCTTCTCTAGTTTTTGCTAACAAATAACCTAGTTTAAATTTTGTATATCCAGAATCAAATCCTTCTGTAAATTCTGGATCTATTCTCATTCTTTTATTAATATATTTATCTAAATCATTCATTAATTTTACTCCTTTTTAGATAATCTTTTTTTCTCTTTTCCGCTAGTTTAATTTCTTGAGATGGTGTTTTTTGAGTTTTCTTGATAAAACCATTAGTAAGAATAATTAAATTATTGTCTTGAAAAAATCCTAATAAACGAAAAATATTATTATCTAATTGTATTCTAATTTCCCAAATATCATCAGTATTTACTAACTTTTTAAAATACTTAATGGGGATCGACTCTAATTCCGTAACCAATTTCAACACCCAAATAACTTTTTGAGCTTGTTTTGCAGAAAGAGAGTCTAAAAAATCTTCCACAGGACAATTCCCCAAAGATGTACGATAGAAAATTATTTCCCTCATATTACTGATTAATCCCTTTTAACCATATTAACACCAACTCCCCAACTTTATTTTACTTTAAATACAGCGATCGCACTTTCTTAACCATATTAACAACACTCCAAAAATCCCAAAATTAAGATAATTAAAAATGTTGAGTTTCGTTCCTCTACTTAGGCTACAAATAATATACTGACACTATATGACTACCATAAAATTGTTCGTCGGACAGATTTTTTCTTTGTTTTTCCTCCTGCTGATAAAACACCAAAACTTATACAAATTAAACCCCCAATTGCTACTCCCACGGATTCAGCAAAATCCCAGTGAAAGAACATCAACGACAAAACGCCCGTAATAAATCCCGATATTAATAAAAATGGTAAGATTTCTCTGCCTAAAAATATAGAAAAACTTGAACAAGCAAAAGAAAGAACTATACAATCCCAAAGAGATCCTATATCATTATTGGTTAAATTAGATGAAAAATAAATTATTCCCAAAAAAATAAATACTTTTAAAAAAAACATAAAAAGTCTCCAAGTGTTTATGATTACTAAATAACTTATAAATTTACTTAACTACAAAATTTGAATACATTACGTTGAATAGCCATACTTAAAATTAAGTTAGGCTAGTTTATCTTATTTTTCTTAAATAAAATACCCATGCTGGAGGATTATTTTCAGAATATTCTCCTCGAAACATCCCTCTTATAGGAGCATCTTGAGGTGATTGTATAACTATCCACCATGTATCTACTTTTTTGAAATAGACTTTAACAAAAGTAGGAAATTCTTGTGTTTTAGGAATATCCATATAAGCATCACATTCATTGAAGGTTGTTAGGTAAATACGTAGAAGATATGATTTTATCTGTTTCTTTTGACCATTTGGATATTCAACCTCAAGGTTTTCGCTTGTATAGTCTTGATAATTAGTTATTTTCTCCATTATTGATAGCATATTAATAATATTCCCATTATCATAACACAAAGGCTTATCTTTATAGAGTTTAATAGACTTTTTCAAAAAAACTTTTGGCTCTTCTAATATCAAGTCCCCTTAAACAGTTAGAATAAAATTCTCGCACAAAGTAAGAAAAATCAAAATTCCTATTTATAAGTGATCATCCGAACTTGATATAACAAGGGTAAAAACCCTTGTTATATTAATTATCGAAATGTGGTTACAAATTTGATCTAAGACAAATAAAACTATCTCATTTCACTAATTGCACCTTTTGCCATATTAGCGATCGCCTGATCTGTAGCCTTGGGTAACTGATAGTAAGTACCTCCTGCTTGTTTTGCCAACTCCTTACCGAAGCCAGTAGAAACAAACTTCTTCTCCGTGTCGATAACCAGTAATTTCATGCCCATAGCACGGATTTTCGTGGCAATATCCAACAATTCTGCCTTAATATCGGGTTTTTCCCCTTCCTCAAGGGTTTCCCCCAACGATCGAGCTAAGGGAATATTACCCCGTCCGTCAGTGATCGCTACAATAACCACTTGTCCAATATCCCCCGACATCTGGGCATTTACCCCCACATGAACCGCCTGAGTTAAGGCATGGGATAAAGGCGAACCACCTCCACAAGGCAAGGTTTCTAAACGGGTACGAGCTAAAGTAATAGAACGGGTAGGAGGTAATAATACGTCTGCTTGTTCACCTCGGAAGGGAATTAACGCCACCTGATCTCGATTTTCGTAGGCTTCGGTTAATAACCGCATTACCGCACCCTTTGCCGACTGCATCCGATTAAGAGCCATCGATCCTGAAGCATCCACCACAAAGACGATTAAAGCCCCAGCTTTTCTTGCGAGGCGTTTTGACCTCAAATCTCCCTGTTCGACGATGACACGGCGATTAGGATTGCGTTCACGGCGACTTTTTTGGTAGGGTGCCGCCGCCCTCAAAGTAGCATCAACGGCGATGCGTCTTACCTTCCCTTTCGGTAACATGGGCTTAATATAGCGTCCTCGATCGTCACTGAAAATCATATTACGCGCGCCAGATTTACCCTGTCTTTGGGCTTGTTGGGCAAAATATAGCACACTAGGATCTAAAATCACCCCTTCAATATCAAAAACGAACTCCTCTGGAATTTGGGGAGTTTCATTCTGTTCTTGGTTGTCATCCTCTTTGTTATCTTCTTCTTTTTCCTCCTCGTTTTCTTCTTCCCCTTCTTCCTCCCCTTGATCTTGGGGTTGTGGTGGTGGGGGAGGAGGAGGAGGTTGCATTTGGTCATCGGGAGGCGTTTGCATGATGGTTGATCGAGGTACGATCACCAACTCAACGGCTTTGCGTAAATCATCGGCACTGACGTTATTTCGTCCTTCCAATGCCGCCGCCGCCATAGCGACTCTGACGGCAAAAATCTCCGCTCGATGGCCTTCGACACCACCTCTCAGGGCTTCTTCTACCAAGTATTTAATCTGATCTGTGGTGATTTTAACTTCTTTGAGCCATTCTCTAGCCAAGATAATCTCGGTTTTGAGTGCGTCCATATCTTCGTCATACTGCTCAAGGAATTTCACGGGAGATGAAGCATAATCGATGACTTGATCCACTGCTTGGACTCTTTCATCAAGGGCAAGAACTCCATCAGCACTAAGGGCGATCGCAATGCGATCAAGTAAATGCTCACGCAATGTGCCTTCTTCGGGGTTGTAGGTAGCAATAAGTAAAGGTTTGCATGGATGCGCAAAACTGATGCCTTCCCGTTCAATCTGATTTTTACCATCGGTTAAGACGGTTAAAAGTTGGTTGGCGATTTGGTCATCTAACAAGTTTATTTCATCTATATATAAAACCCCACGATTTGCTTGTGCCAATAAACCTGGCTGAAATACGGGTTCACCTCGTTGCACGGATTGCTCCACGTCCACCGAACCTAAAAGCCTGTCTTCCGTTACCCCTAAAGGTATCTGTATAAAAGGAGCTTTGATTACTTCCGTAGGAATTTGAGCAGGATCAGTATCGGCGTATTGTTGCCATGTATCACTATCCCAATCTTCCGAGTTTTCAGGTTCACAGTTAAAGCGACTATCTTTGATTACTTCAATAGGCGGTAATAAAGCATGGATTCCCCTAGCCATGACGGATTTTGCTGTACCTCTTTTTCCTGCGATCGCTACTCCCCCCAATCGAGGATCAACGGCGGCGAGAAGAAGAGCTGTTTTAATGGCTTGTTGCCCGATGACGGCGGTTAAAGGAAAATTAATATTTTTAGTGGTTAAGGTGGACATTAATATAGTGATGATAAATGCGATGTAAGCTATATTTTACCTTACATTGACAATGAACTTAATCTGAGATGTTTCTGGACATTGCCCACCCTACTTTATTAGGGATCGAGGTGACATCTTGCTAAAATGGTATGATTAGCTCAAATAGGAGATTTAATTTTGCAAACAATCTTGACTCATCAAATACTTTGTGAAGAAGCAAAAATTTTTTCTGATATGCAATCAAATATCGAAGAAGTTTCACTTTTTGCTATTACCGATGGCAAGGCTATTGGTACATATCTTGAACATAAATTTCAAAATTATTTAGACGAAAAATATATTTTTGAAAAAGGTAATTCTGCTAAAGGTATTGATTTTCCTGAATTAATGGTTGATATGAAAGTAACAAGTATTAAACAACCACAATCTTCTTGCCCTTTTAAATCGGCAAGACAAAAAATATTTGGTTTAGGCTATTCTCTTTTAATTTTTGTTTACGAAAAACAAGATAATCATGATAATAAAACAGGAACATTAAATATTCTACACTCTATATATGTAGAAAAATCAAGAACAGCCGATTATCAAACTACATCAGGGATAAAAAAGATAATTGATAATGATGGAAATAAAGATGATTTACTGGCATTTTTTGAAGAAAGAATGTTACCAGTAGATGAAATAGAAGCTAATTTAATTGCTGATGAATTATTAATAAATCCCATTAATATAGGTTATTTAACTATTTCTAATGCTTTGCAATGGAGATTACAATATAGTAGAGTAATAGAAAAAGCTAATCAAATATCTGGAATTATTCGCATTAAATAAGCCCATGACAAAAAAAACTGTGGAATTTGGAGATTTTCAAACACCATTAATTCTAGCCAAAGAAATAGTTAATTTAATTCAGATAATTCAGAAAAAATGTCTTAATCATCAAATTATTATAGAACCAAGTTGCGGTAAAGGTAATTTTATTAGGGCTTGTATAGAAGCAAAATTAAGCTATCAAAAAATTATTGCTTGGGAAATTAATTCTGATTATATTCAATATTTAAAACAAACATTTTCTCAAGAGATAAATCATCAAAATTTAGAAGTTAAACAACAAGATTTTTTTTTATTAGACTGGGATTTTATTAAACATAATCTTAAAAACCCAATTCTTTTTATTGGTAATCCCCCTTGGGTAACGAACTCACAATTAGGTAAGTTAATAAGTAATAATTTACCTTTAAAAAATAATTTTCAATCTTATAACGGATTAGATGCACTAACAGGTAGAAGTAATTTTGATATATCAGAATGGATGTTAATAAAAATGCTTCAATTTATTTCTGGTAACGATTCAGCAATGGCATTTTTAATTAAAACATCTGTGGCTAGAAAACTTTTTTTATATATTAATAAATACAAATTAGCAATTTCTAATATTTCAATTTATGAAATAGATACTTGGAAATATTTTAAAGTGAATGTCTCGGCTTGTCTTTTTTTTGCTCAAGGTAATAAACTAAATTTTACAGTCAAAGAATGTCCTATTTATTCTTCATTTTTAGATACAATACCTCAACAAATTATTGGTGTTAAAAATAATAGTTTAGTTTCCAATATAGAAGTATATGAGAGTCTAAAAAATATAGATAATGGTTGTGAATTTCAATGGCGTTCAGGTATCAAGCATGATTGTAGTAAAGTTATGGAATTAACTTTAACTAAGGGGGGATTTAAAAATGGTTTTAATGAATTAATAGACATAGAAGAGATATATATTTATCCTCTGTATAAAAGTTCGGATATTGCTAAAAAGAATATTTTATCACCGAATAGATATATGTTAGTTACTCAAAAAAATATTAATGAAGATACATTTTCAATAAGTTATTATGCACCAAAAACATGGCATTATCTACAAAAATATAGTTATTTATTAAATAACCGTAAAAGTTCAATTTATAAATCTGCACCACAGTTTGCTATTTTTGGCGTGGGAGAATACAGTTTTAAGCCTTTTAAAATAGTTATTTCTAGTTTATATAAGAATCTAAATTTTTCTAAAATTGGATGTTATCAAGAAAAACCGATTATCCTTGATGATACTTGTTATATGTTGTCATTTGATGATGAAAAAAAAAGTGATTTTATTCTTCAATTATTAAATTCTTCTATAGCTAAAAGTTTTCTTAATTCTCTGATATTTAGTGATAATAAAAGATTAATTACCATTAGCTTATTAAATAGAATTAGTTTGAGTTCCATCGCACTTTATTTAGGCAAAGAAAAAGAATATGATAATTATTTTAACTCCATACAAAATCTTCAATATTCTTTATTTTAATCATCCTTTCATAATATTTACAGATAGACATTATCTTGTTTATATTCTAACCTAGATTAGATGTGATCGAGCAGTGCCATTATCCTTTATTCAAAAAATGTTATGATCAAAGGCGATTAAAAGAGCTCGAAACTGTTAATTATGACTAAAAATATCATTATTTCTGTTAGTTCAGAAACTGCGAGCGCTTTTGATAATTTACTTTTAGAAAAAAGAAATAAAATACAAAATTTTCTTAGCTTACAATTAGAAACTGCTTTAAAATGTAAGCAATCTTTACTAAAAATTATAGTTAATATTTGTGAGTAATACTTAACCTACAAAATATTTTATGTGTTAGTTTATTTAAAATAATAGAATTTTCTACTTTTTAATGTAATAAAATGTTTGCTGATATGGACAAAAAAATAATTTATGAAATTGTAATAGTATCCTTAAATAATTTTAGTACAATTTTTTCTTCAAAAACATGATTGATTTAGATCTTATCAAAAAATATCAAACCAATGGCATTAATTACGATGTCACCACTCAAGACATTATCAATAAACTTCAAGACTGGGATCAACGATTAGGGCTTTTAACAGTTAACAAAAAGTTACTTAAATCTTCTTAAACTTACTCATTTATTAAGCTATACTCTAGTAATGAGTAAATTATCTATTTCTGAAGCCGCAAAACTAAAAGGTGTTAGTACCTCAACACTGAGAAGGTGGGAAACTGAAGGGATTTTAATTCCTGAACGTACCGCTAATGGTCATCGACGATATGACTTAAATCAATTATTAGGTATTAAAAAAGAGCTATCTTTTACCATCGGTTATGCTCGTGTTTCTAGTCATGACCAAAAAGAAGATTTAGCTAGACAAGTTCAAGTTTTAGAGTTATTTTCTGCTCAAAATGGTTGGCAAATTGAAATTATTTCTGACTTAGGTAGTGGATTAAATTACTCCAAAAAAGGACTCAAGAGATTAATCAGTTTAATTACTAATAATCAAGTCGAAAGATTAGTATTGACTCATAAAGATAGATTACTAAGATTTGGCAGTGAATTAATTTTTAGTTTGTGTGAAATTTTTGGCACGGAAGTTGTTATAATTAATCGAACAGAGGATGCTAGTTTTGAAGAAGATTTGGCTAATG
>Ga0210044_10000301_pt1 | contig 73530 bp, 62 predicted proteins | sample CryGey13umfilter_2_FD_183959 | JGI IMG/M metagenome (GOLD analysis project Ga0210044, IMG submission 183959) | Groundwater microbial communities from aquifer in Utah, USA - Crystal Geyser 4/9/14 3 um filter (SPAdes) (version 2) | ecosystem: Environmental > Aquatic > Deep subsurface >... | reverse complement strand
ATGTTGTGACGATCTCCATGGACGGCAGGATAGACCATCAAAGATCGGAACGCAAGAAAAATCGGAAGGCATTAACAAAAAAAACAACTCCAGGGGATGCTGCTACCCCTATTTATTGAGATGATACTTTGGTGCGATATTGGAGGCCATCAGGGAGAATGAAGATCGAGCCTCCTTCGTGGGAATCAATGTCCGCAAGTTTAAGCTAATGGGATGGCTTCTGGCCTGCGGTCTCGCGGGCGTCAGCGGCGGCCTGTTCATTCTTTGGCGGGGCTATATCGGGCCGACCACTATGAGCGCCTTTGCAGGAGCTGGAGTTCTCATGATGGTACTTCTGGGCGGGATGGGCTCACTGTGGGGGCCGTTCGTGGGGGCAGGGATTTTCATCCTCATGCAGGACTATATCAGCACCATGACCGAGCACTGGGAACTCTTCGTAGGCATGGTAGTTATCCTGCTTGTCCTTTTCATGCCAAGGGGTTTTGCCGGCATCGGAGCCCGCCTGGCGTTTTTGAGAAGGGAGCGGCAATAGTCCATGACCACAATTCTTGAAACAGAAAGACTCTACCGCCGATTCGGCGGGGTACTGGCAACCAACGACGTGAACATAAGGTTCGGGGAAAAAAGGCTCAAATCCATCATTGGACCCAACGGCGCGGGAAAGACAACACTTGTAAATGTAATTACCGGCAGGCTCCCGGCCTCATCAGGCCGCATCCTGTTTCGAGGAAAGGATATAACCAACCGTCCGCCTCATAGCCTTATAAAAATGGGGATCTGCCGAACCTTTCAAATTACCAGCATTTTCTTGGGTCTTACAACCTTCGAGAACATAAGGATATCACGACAGGCAAAAAAGGGAGGCTCCTTTAAAATCTTTTCTTCCAGAGACAGCCTGGTGCAGGTCTCTGAAGAGGCGTGGAAGATCATTGAGGATTTGGAGCTTGTTGACCAAGCCGGAACCCTGGCAAGGAATTTGGCCCATGGAGACCAGCGCCTTCTGGAGGTGGGGATGGCCCTTGCAGGAGAACCCGAGTTGCTGTTTTTGGATGAGCCGACCGCTGGAATGTCCCCGGCTGAAACAGAACATATAGCTCAAATGATAAAGAAACTGAGCGAAGAGATTTCCATTGTCCTCATAGAACATGACATGGATGTGGTTATGAGCATATCAGATGAGATAACAGTCCTTCACCAAGGACGTATAATAGCGGAGGGAACCCCTGCCGTAATCCGCGGGGATGAGAAGGTCAAGGAGGCATATCTTGGTCACGAATGACCCGGGCATCAGGCCCATCCTTGAACTGAAGGACATTCAGACATACTACGGGAGGAGCCACATAATCCAGGGGCTTTCGATGCACCTGGAAAAGCACGAGGCAGTCTCCATCCTGGGAAGAAACGGTGTAGGCAAGACCACCACCCTAAGATCCATTCTGGGCTTAACCCCTCCCAGAGAGGGCAGGATAATAATTGACGGAGAAGAGACATCCAGATGGCCCACCCACCGGATCATTACAAAAGGTATCGCTTATGTGCCGGCTGAAAGGCACATCTTTCCGGGACTCTCAGTGGAGGAGAACCTGAAGCTTGCCGAAAGAATTAAGCCTGGAGAGGACCCATGGTCCATGGAAAAGATTTATTCTCACTTTCCTGTGCTACGAGCCAGGGAAAAACAGGATGGCTCCACCCTGAGCGGTGGAGAGCAGCAGATGCTTGCGATAGGGCGGGCATTGATGGGCAACCCTATTATAATGCTGCTTGATGAGCCGAGTCAGGGGCTTGCTCCTATCCTGGTAAACCAGGTTATTCAGCCTATCCTGGTGATGTGTGTAAAATCCGGGCTAACCTTGCTTCTGGTGGAACAGAACTACAGGATGGCCCTCCAGGTGGCGTCGCGCCATTATCTAATGGGCATCAAGGGTATCATGGCCCGAACAGCTACCTCTGATGAACTTCTGGCAGATAGCACCATCATCAGGGATCACCTTACCGTATAACACATAAACTTATCTAACTGGAGAGGCGACATGTTCAAAATAGACAAACCCCAGAAAACGTGCACCGTTGGAGGCGTAACTTTTGGAGGCCGGCCTGGAGAGCACCCCAGTGTGGTTTGCTCTTCCATATTCCAAAAGGGAGACAAGGTATTTGAAGGAAAGCGCAAGGAGGGATTTGATGAAAAGCTTGCCAGGGAATTGCTTCTGGCACAGGATAAGCTTTCAATGGAGACAGGGGTACCCGGCATGGCGGACGTAGTCGCCAACTCAGTTGATGAATTTAAAAGATATATAGACTTTGTCACATCCGTAAGTCCCATGCCCTTTTGCGTGGATGCCTGGAAGATGAAGCCCAAGCTGGATGGGGCAGCCTACTGTGCGGAAAAGAGCTTACTGGATCGTATGTTCTACAATAGCCTGACCGTTTGGGAGCCTGATATTGAAACGGAGATAAGAGAGATAGCGGCAATCGGTGTCAAGCACGTTCTGCTTGTGGCATTTGATCCTGCCGACCAGATGCCAAGCGGACGCATATCAGGGACACAGAAGCTTCTCAATGCCATTGAAAAGGTTGGCGCAAGGTTTGAAAGCATATTTGTTGACACCTCCGTCATGAACGGACCGGCAACTGCCTTCTGCTCCGTTGCCAACCGCATGATCAAGGAGAAATGGGGCTTCCCTACGGCCAGTGCCCCAAGCAACGGATCCTATATGTGGAAGAAGGCTAAAGAGATGTGGGGTTTCAAGGGTTGGTCTGCCGCCGACGCCGGGCTTGAAGCCCTTGCCGCATGCATGTATCATGACATGATCTTTGCAGGCCCCATGGCCGGAGCGCCTCGGATCTTTCCGGCCGTGGCAATGGCCAATGCCTTTGCCGCGACGGCGGTCTTTGCCGAAGAAAGGAGACTTCCATCCCTGGATAATCACCCCTTGAACAGGCTTTTTCCAGAGTTTGTAGCCCAGCTCAAGGGGATGTAATTAAAGGAGACAGATTATGACGACTTTGACACCAAGAGAGAGGATAAGGCGGTTTTTCCGCCGGGAACCCATTGACGTTATGCCGGTTTTCAGTGGAATGGGAATGGTGACTATCCAGGCCATTGAAAAGATGGGCATACATTTCGCAAAGGTACACAGTTCGGCTGAATATCTTGCCCGCTCGGCCATAACAAGCGCTGAGTTGTTCGGGCTTGACGCCGTTATCGTACCCTATGACATGTGCACAGTCCCGGAGGCCCTGGGTAGGGGGGTAAGTCTATATGAAGACGCTGACGGCATCCTCTACCCGACAGTCCCATCCAAATGGGGAACCCTGGATCAGGTGGATCTACCTGCGGATACCGGCTATCTGTCCAAGGGCCGGATGCCGGTAGTGGATGAAGCCATAAGGATAGCCAAGGCCTACGAAAACGGAAGATACGCGGTTGGAGGATGGGTTCTTGGGCCTTTCACGATGGCCGGCCAACTCATAGAACTGGACGTGCTTCTCAAGGGACTAAAAAAGGACAAGGACAGGGTTGAGGATTTTCTTTCAAAGATGACCGACCTGGTAATCCAGATAGCCAAGCACTATCAGGCCCTGGGGGTGGACTACATGAATATCCGTGAGATGGGCTCAGGGACGGATCTCCTCTCTCCCCGTATGTGGAAGACCCTTATACAGCCCAACCTGAAGAAGGTCTTTGCGGAACTCTCTTCCCCCAAGATACTTCACATTTGCGGGTCCACGGATCTCATCATAGAGATGATGAATGAATGCGGGTCGGATGCCATAAGCGTGGATCAGAAAAATAACGTCGCTGAATCAAGAAAGAAGCTGGGCAGGGATGCAATCATCCTCGGCAATTTTGATCCTTATGGGACACTGGTCAAGCTGGAGGCCTCACAAGTTGATGGTGTAATCAAGAAATGCATTGATAACGGTGTTGACGCGGTGTGGCCTGGATGCGACCTTTGGCCTGACCTGAAAGCTGACAATATGCGCGCCTATGTGGAGGCTGTAAGAAAATATGGAAAGGCTCCCACTCCGGCGGTTGGAAGGATGAACTAAGAGGCGCATCTGCGCCATGAGAGAGAATTTTGGAGGATGATCTATGGGAAACGAAGGGATGAGGGAGAAGCTCCTTAAGGAACTCAGTGAAGGAGTCGTCGAATATGATGAGGAACGTGTCAAGAAGGCATCCAACGAAGTGCTTGATAAAGGCCTTAACGTCTATGACGCGGTGATGAACGGTCTCGCGGCAGGGATGGAGAAGGTCGGAGCACTCTACGATCAGCAGGAGTACTTTGTGCCGGAGCTTCTTATGTGCGCGGACGCGCTTTATGCGGGCCTCGACATCTTAAAGCCACACATAAGGTTGGAAGACCTTGGAGACAAGCCGAAGGGCCAGGTGGTCATAGGAACGGTTCAGGGGGATGTTCACGACATAGGAAAGAACATCATAAAGATGATGTTTGAGGTTGCGGGATTTACCGTGCACGATCTTGGGCGGGACGTACCTCTTGAGAAATTTGTTGAGGAGCAACTTCGCACCGATGCCGAGATAGTGGCCCTGTCGGCCATGATGACAACCACCATGATGGGCATGAAAAAGGTGGTTGAAATGATAAAGGAAAAGAATCCCAACGTGGCCATCATGCTGGGCGGAGCGCCTGTTACAAGGGATACCGCGGGCCTCTTCGGGGCGGACGGATATGCGGAGTCTGCCGGAAATGCTGTCCAGGAAGCCATCAAGATGATAAGCCGCTTAAGGGAGATGCAGCAGAAATAGATAAGGAGTTCATGGCATGTCTGAGAAGGCAAAGGTGATCTTCCAGCCCTCCGGAAGGAGAGGCGAGGTGGAAAAGGGCTCAAGCCTCATTGAGGCATCGCGCCAGCTTGGGGTTGACATAGAGGCATTGTGCGGGGAGAAGCGAGTCTGCGGAAAATGTAAGGTAAGGATTGAAGAGGGTTCGTTTGAGAAGTTCGGGGTCGTATCCAGCAGAGCAAATGTAAGTCCGTGGCAGGAGGAAGAAGGAAAATTCGTAACCCCTGCACAGAAGAAAGAAGGTTTCAGGCTTGGATGCTGCTGCAAGATACAGGGCGACCTTCTGGTATTCGTCCCGGAGGAGTCAAGGGCCGGGAAACAGGTGGTAAGCAAGGCCGCCCGCGACATACCCATAACATGGGATCCGGCGGTCAAGTGCTACTACGTGGAGGTTGTGGAACCCACCTTTGAGCATCCCACGGCTGATATGGAGCGGATACTGGAAGAGCTTTACCGGACGCACGGGCTCAAGGATTTGAGGATAGATTATCTGGCCCTGCGAAAACTTCCGGCCCGTCTCAGAGGCAAAGACAGGTGGAAGCTTACGGTTTATGTATGGATGGATCAGGAGATAGTAAGGGTGCTGCCGGGTGATCAAAGGCTGAACCACTACGGCATGGCAATAGATATCGGGACCACCACCGTAGCGGCATACCTGTGCAACCTTACCACCATGCAGGTGATAGACACGGTATCCATGATGAATCCCCAGTGCAAGTACGGGGAGGATGTCATGAGCCGCATCACATACCACATGATGAACAAAGACGGCCTGGAGAAGATGAGCGATGACATGATCCAGGGACTCAATACGCTTGTCAGGCAGGCCTGTGAAGGGACGCATCCACCTAAAAAAAAGAACAAGGGAGAAGACACTAAAGAGAAGGGGAAGAAGGAATATCTCTGCCTCAATCCCAATGACCTTGTGGACCTGACCATCGTGGGTAACACCGCCATGCATCACATTCTTCTCAAACTCAACCCAGAATTCGTGGGACTGGCCCCCTTTCCCCCTGTCATCCACAGGAGCCTCGATATAAAGGCAAGGGATATGGGTGTAAGCATCAATGAATCGGCTTACATTCATGTGCTACCCAATGAAGCCGGATTTGTAGGGGCCGACAATGTGGGGGTCTTGATAGCTGAGGAGCCGTATAAAAGCGATGAGGTACAGCTAATAATAGACATAGGCACCAACGGAGAACTCGTGCTTGGAAACAAGGAAAAGCTCATCTCATCATCCTGCGCCACAGGGCCTGCCCTGGAAGGTGCACAGCTTTCCTTTGGAATGAGGGCAGCCCCGGGGGCTATCGAGCGTATAAAGATAGACCCGGAAACCCATGAGGTGGACTACAAGGTCATAGGCCGGGACGCATGGAGGAGCTATTCCAAGCCCGAAGAAATGAAGACCAAGGGTATATGCGGCTCGGGCATACTGGACGTATTGGCCGAACTCTACCGATCGGGAGTTATTTTGAAAAGCGGGAAGTTTAATCCCAAACAAAAATCATCCCGGTTCAGAAGGAGCCCCGAAACCAACCAGCCTGAGTTTATAATCGCCTGGAAGGATGAGACCAGTATAGGCAAGGATGTTGTGATCACGCAAAAAGACATACGCCAGATCCAGTTGGCTAAGGGGGCTCTTTACTGCGGCTGCAAGCTTATGATGCGCCGGATGGGCATAAAGACCCTGGACAAGGTCAAGATAGCAGGGGCCTTCGGAACCCATGTGGACAGAGAAAAGGCGCTCATTATGGGGCTTTTCCCTGACTGCGCCCTTGACAAAGTTGTTTCCGTGGGAAACGCTGCGGGTGACGGCGCGAGGGCGGCGCTACTCAACCGCGGGAAGAGGCAGGAGGCAAACTGGGTTGCAAGAAATGTGGAATACATAGAACTCACGGTGGAAAAGGACTTCCAGCAGGAGTTCATGCAGGCCATGCAGATTCCGCACATGAAAGACGAATTCCCAAACTTGAAGGGGCTTGTGGCTGAGGATATCCTTAAACAAAAATAGAGGCATGAATCCTAGAGGATCACGAAAGGAGGCACAATATGGCTGCGATGAGCCTTAAGGAAAGGTTCTGGAATCGCTTTACAGGCAAGGATACGGATATGACGCCGGTAGGTTCTACTACTACTTACGGAGTTATGGCGTTAATGAAGAAATGCGGTTACGAGAGGCCGGCTGCAGACACTGATCCTGTGGCAATGACTGAACTGGCACTAGCCGGGCCGGCCTATGCCGGCTTTGAATGGGTAAAGGCGATGGGATGGGACATAACCGCCATAAGCGAGGTCATGGGATGCACCCTGGGTACGCCCAAGATTGACCTTCAATACTTCATCAAGGCACATCCTTACGCCGAAAGTATTGACGGGCTGTCATTTCCAAAGGATTTTGCGAAACGAGGCAGATTTCCAGCCTATAAGGAGCATTTTCGTCTGTTGAAGGAGAAGGTCGGCGACAAGATGGTGATATTCGGAGAGAGCGAAGGGGCATTTACCTGCGCTGCGAACCTCGTCGGCACAGAACAGTACATGAAGTGGTGCATGAAGGAACCCCAAAAGGTTGAAAAAGTTCTTGAAGTGACCAAAGAAGCCGCCATTGCAGCAGCCGACTTTGCCTTTGAAAACGGGGCGGACTACTACGTCTTTGCCGAACCTACTTCCGGACCGGCTCTCCTCAGCCCGCGAATATACAAAAAATTCGTGCTCCCGGTGGAGCAGGAGATATTCAAGAGAATAAAAGGGCCAGGGGTCCTCCACGTCTGTGCTAACACCGATCCCATCATTGAATTGATGTGCGACACAGGCGCCGTAGGAATCAGTATTGAAGAGAAGGCCGACATGAAGAAGGCCGTTGAGTTAGCCCATAAGAAGGGAGTCAAGGTATTTGGAAACGTCTCTACGGCCGTAACGCTTTTTCAGGGGACGCCTGAGCAGGCTTACGAGGAATCCCGGCAGGCACTGGAAAACGGAACTGATTTTCTATGCCCCGGGTGCGGCATAGCCCCTAACAGCCCCCTTGAAAACCTGCTCCAGCTCAAAAAAGCAAGAGATGACTATTTCGGAGCATGACAAAAATGTTTATGGGCCTTCTCACGAAGGCCCTTTCCCAAAGAAAATAGCCTTCCTGGGCTGCCCTCTTGACTGCGATGAGAGGGAACCTGCCATAGCCGAAAAAAATACTCTCGCGGCAACGGCCGTCTGCAAAAATCCCTACGATACCCTTATGGCACTGCTGAGGCCACAACTGACCCCCGGCTCTTTTCGCGAGATAGGCAGTATGGAGGTCCCGGAATGGCTGAGACCTGTCCCCACCAATCACCCGGCCAATCCCTTAAGCGTCGAGGCTTTCGTTAAGTTCATTGATGCCGGAGGATGCAGGCATTGGGCCGAGAAGGTGGGCAAGGCGGTTGCAGGAATCCTGCCTGATATCCCTTGCTTCATAGGGATTGACCATAGCCTCTCAGCGGGCGTGATCAAAGAAATCTCAAGAGTTTACTCTCCAAGAGATATTTCGCTGCTGGTATTGGATTCGCATACCGACGCTATCTCAACGAACGTCATGGAAGGGCTTATCGCCTACGATATTGAGACTAATCCTCACTCCATCCACGATCCTGAAGACCCGTTCCTCAAGTGCAGGCCGGAATCATTCAACGCGAGCACATTTCTTCTCTTCCTTATTAGGGAAGGAATAATAATGCCGGAAAACCTCTTTATCGTGGGGCCAAGTGACCTGCCGCCGAAGAAGGCGCTGAGGATCAAGGACAGTCGGGTGCAAAGATATGTTGAATCCTTCGCGGCCTTGCGCAAGAGAGGGGTCAAATTACTAACCAAGGCCGATATAATTGCAGCCCCCTCTAAGATCAAGTCTCACATTGCCTCCATAAATACACCTTACCTTTATGTGTCGGTTGATATGGACATAGGCGCCAGGAACGCCCTGGAGGGCGTTAGGTTCACTGACAGAGCAGGTCTGAATGAGAGCCAGATTCTTGCAATAACCAGAGAAATAGGAAAGACTCTTAAAGGCAAGGTAGCCTTGGCCGCGATGGATCTTTGTGAGTTCAACCCCAGGACCGAGCTTCTTGCCTCTGCCCATTCGCAGGACAGGACATTACCCATTGCCGCGGAAATTATAAAAATTTTATCAGAAGCCGCACTCAGCAGCCCTTAAAACCTGAGGTCGGCCCATTCAAAATTCAATCCCCATACGGGCCTTAAAACCCCGGTAATAAGGGTGCTTCACCTGTCTTAGTTCCGTGACATAGTCGGCAAGCTCTACCAGGTCCGCTGGGGCGGTCCTGCCCGTCATTACAAGCTCTGTCCTGCCGCGACAGGTTTCGATCAGCTCGTGGATATGCCTTTTGTCAAGGAGATCGAAGAGAAGAGTGTTCAGTATCTCATCGCAGATCAGTATGTCGGTGCCTTTGGATACCTCCTCCAGCGCTAAATCATAAGCCTTTGAGGCATGTTCGAAATGCACCGGCTCAGGTCCCTTTGAGAGTATGAAGGGATGCCTTCCAGGACAGCGATAATGAATGTTGGGAATATTCGCAAAAATCAGGACCTCGCCTGAATTTCCCGACTTCATGAACTGGACGAAACTCACATGCAGCCCCACGCCGGCGGCCCTCACCGCGAGGCCTACAGCCCTGGTGGTCTTGCCCACTCCCTCACCGTAGTATATGTGGATCAGGCCCAGACCCGCGCTCTGTATTATTCCCGATCTTTTCCCGCTGTAGTAAATGGTCCCGGACCTCCTTTAGGTAGTGCCCATCCGTAAATGGCTATTTTCACCGATTTCGGCGTTGGGCTCAAATTTTAATCCTCGAAATACGTCAATGTATTCATGTGGTTAAAATTATCGCCCGCCTTGAACTCGACGAAACTATCTCATTTCCGGATGGACACTAGGTAAAATATAACGCTCTCATATCCGAGCCGGCTCTACCGTGTCAATAGCAATCACGGTGAAAATATCTCTTTTTTTTCGGGGCGCCGGTACCGGGTGATCGGGGTCGCAATCGCAAAGAGCAATACAGGCCTGTCGTTATAAGACGATACCGACCCGGATAAACTTTTGCATTTGAGGCCGAAAATATCAATCCATCATTAAGGTCCCGGGCCAAGTAAGATATCCTAACCCGACTTATGGACTACATATATCCCAATGCTTACGAGAATCAGTGATAGGACAAGACGCAAGTCAACGGGCTCTCCCAAAATAGCCACCCCGGCCAAAGTCGCAAAAACCGGAGTTAGAAACGTGAAGGCTGAGATTCCACTCACAGGGTACCTGTGAACAAGATAGAACCACAGAAGATAACTTATGAAGGCAACTATGACGCTCTGGTAAAGGAGGGAGACCAGGGGTATGAAGGTAACGTGAGAAGGCAAGGCCTCACCAAGAATAAAGCTTGCCAGAAAAAGAATCGGGATTGAAAAAACAGTTTGATAGAAAAGTGTATGAAAATAGCTCACATATCCTACCAACCTGCGTTTTATGTAAATGGTGGTAGCTGACCACAGGACAGCAGCCCCAAGGGCGCAGAGATCTCCTGCCAGGCTTCCGCTATTACCGGAACCGGCGTGTCCGCTAAGCAGTATGACAACCCCCGCGAAGGCCAGAAAAAGCCCCACGGCCTTCAGAAAGACAAGTCTGTCTCCTTTGAGGAATAGATGAGCGCCTCCCGCTGTGAAAAAGGGAGCCGTGTAAAGTAGTATCCAGGATGAAGAAACCGTCGTATAGATGAGCGAGGTGTAAAGCATTGCAAACTCTATCCCGAACAGGGCACCTACCGCGACTCCGTCCCAGAGCCTTGCCGGGAAAAGCCTCATCCCGCTGAATCTCATCCATCCGGTCAGAAACAGCCCGGCGATCACGGATCTAAGCGCCGCGGCTAATACGGGCGGTATCTCCTGGTTGCTTATCTTTATGGCCACCGCGTTAAGACCCCGGGTCATGCACACGCAGGTGAGCAGAATTGCTGCCTTTATGCTCATCTTCCGGATCTCACCGGGGTTTTCGGCCGGAGATTTATCTGAACTCCTTCCGACATACAGCTTCTTGCCTCCTAAATTACCCCCCCGCCAAAAGGCCGGAATCAGATCAGCCTCACGCGAGCGTTTAGCGTTAAAATACCCAGCCACCACCTCAACCCTCCCTCCGCACAGGGGCGATTGAAATCTTTTTTAGTGGAACCTGGCGCGGCACCGTAATGAGTGTTTGGGCAGTCGGAAATTACGCCTGAGTCGGCAGGTCTCATTTCCTCTCACACACGGCAGTATGGAAATCTTTTCAAGGCGGACGGTAAGATTGAAGCGCAAAGCCAAGGAACGCTACATTTTGTATTTTCCAAAGTCATCAGGAGTCAGGTTTTCCAGAATCTCCTGCCATTTCTTTCCCTCTTCGCTCTTATCCTCGGCCTCTGCCTTGAGATCAATCTGGGAGGACTGTTCTATGACCTGATCGGCCACAAAGATGGGCGCTTTAACCCTCAGAGACAGCGCAAGGGCGTCGCTGGGTCTTGCGTCAATGGCCATTTCTTTTTCACCCTGTTTGAGGTGTATAAGGGCAAAGTATGTGTTATTCTTTAATTCGCAAACCTCGATCCTGATCACCTCTATGTCAACAGCGCCCATTATATTACGCAGAAGATCATGGGTCATGGGTCTTGAAAATTTTATCCCTTCAAGCTCGCTCGCTATGGCCGTGGCCTCAAGAAGACCTATCCATATCGGAAGGGTCTTTTCGCCGTCTATCTCCTTGAGAATCACTATGGGACTGTTGGTCATCGGATCAACAGTAAGCCCGGCAACCATCATAGCCGTGTACATAACACCCTCCCCTTTGCAGTAACTTGGGCCTTCGTAAAAACCCCATTTTGAAAAGTCCCGCGCCCCTAAGGCGTCATGGGCTAGTCATTTTTGAAAACCGCATGTCGCCCCTGATCAGCCACTGAGTGTCAGGCCCTTGTCGTGACCTGCGAACAACTCAGCCGATAAGGCGCAACGCATGATCAAAGTCTTCACTGAGGCATCTCGACTTGTTTATTCTTATTTATGGATGCGCCTTTGTCAACAGAAGGTGTATCCCGCATTCAATAGCTAGGCGGGAAGAATGCTCTCCGCTTGCCAAAATCCTATTTTGATAGTATTGATTAAAGGACTAGCACACATTTGACCACATAACTAGTGTCCATCCGTAGATGGCTATTTTCATCGGCGTTGGGCTCAAATTTTAATCCTCGAAATACCTCAATGTATTCCTGTGGTTAAAATTATCGCCCGCCTTGAACTCGATAAAACTATCTCATTTACGGATGGACACTGACAAGAAATCTTTTCAGGAGATGCCGGACTAATGTCTATTGACAACTTCCGTTTTCCTTTTGTCCTCGACCATAAGCCTGGATTTCTGCTGGGATGGTTTTTCTACAGGATATTTAAGCGCTTTTCTTACGATGCCGCAATGACCGAACCCCTCAAGCGAATGCATAGGGAGGGAACCGTGGTCTATTGCATCAAGTACAGGGGAGTTCTCGATTTTTTACTCTATAACCTGCGCTTTAGGAAAGGACGCCTGCCCTATCCCAAGCTTGCCTTTGATCTGAGCGTTTTTTTCCTCCTGCCCCTTGGCCGTGTCTTCAAGATTGCAAGGCATTATCTTGGGTCTTTTTTGCGGCATGGAGAATTCCCCAGTCCTTACAAGACGGGATTTTACAGAAGCGCTCTGTCTCAGGGTACAACATCGCTCCTATGTCTGATTGACCCCCAGGGATTCACAAGGCACTTTATTTACTCCAAGGAAGAAGCACTTGGGCTTATCATTCAGACCCAGAGGGAAATTGAAAGACCCATCTATCTAGTGCCCCTTCTTGTCCTCTACAAGATAACCACGGAGAAGGAAAAAGGTTCACTGTGGGATATTCTCTTCGGCTTCAGGGACAATATAGGCCTCTTAAGAAAAATAGTGCTTTTCATAAGGCATAAGAGCCATGCGTTCATTGATTTCGGAACCCCGCTTAATCTGAAGGATTACCTCCAGGATAACGCCGATAATCTCTCCCTCGAGGAGACGGTTCAAGACATACGCCAGACCCTCACAGACAGGATAGACACACAGAAAAGAGTCATACTCGGGCCTGTTATGAAATCCAAGCAGCAGCTCAAGGAGATCGTCCTGAGAGATCAAGAAATTTTGACGGGTATGGAGAGGCTTTCCAGGGGAAATCCCCGGGCACTCAAGAAGATCAGGAAGGATGCGGAGGGATATTTTGACGAAATAGCGGCAGACTTCAGCATCGGCTTTGTGGAGTTTTTCAATATTACCCTCACATGGCTCTGGAAGAAGATATTTCAAGGCATAGACGTGGATTCCTCAGAGCTGGCCATGGTAAGGCAGTGGGCCAGGAGGGGATCGCTTATATATGTTCCTTCCCACAAGAGTCATATAGACTACCTGGTATTGAACCATACCCTGCTCCTTAACCACATGCATATTCCGAGGATTGCGGCCGGTCAGAATCTTGCCTTCTGGCCCATGGGATATGTCTTTCGAAAATCAGGGGCCTTCTTTATCAGACGCTCCTTCAAGGGCGCAAGACTCTACGCCAGGGTATTTGACCGCTATATCAAGGCCCTTCTTGAGGAAGGACATCCCCTCGAGTTCTTTATAGAGGGAGGCAGAAGCAGAAGCGGGAAACTTATTCTTCCAAAGACCGGGTTTCTTTCCATACTGCTGCAGGCATACAGGGATGGATATTGCAAGGATCTTATCTTTGTGCCGGCATCAATAAGCTATGACAGACTTCTAGAGGAGGAATCCTATCTCGAGGAACTGGACGGCAAAGAAAAACAAAAGGAGACCTTCTGGCAGTTTCTAGGCGCTAGAAAGTTTCTTAAACGCAAATATGGACATATTTATATAAGATTCGGAGAACCATTTTCCCTTAAGGACTATCTGGGCGAAAAGGAGGCACATGGGGAAGAACTTCAGCGCGAGATGGCCTTTCACCTGGTAAAATCAATAAATAAGGTAACGCTCGTCACCCCTCTTTCCTTGGTAGCAACCGCTATCCTCATAAGGCATCGCAGGGGATTTCTCATGGAGGAGATGAGAGAGACCTCGCTCATTCTGCAGAGGTTCCTGAAACGATATTCATTACCTATGGCCCCAAATCTTGGCAATATAGACAGAACCCTTGACGAGGCGATGTCTCTTCTGAGCGGGTGGAAAATGATGAGTCTTTTGAGGGACATTGACGGAGAAGAGACGTTTTATTTTGTTGAGGATGAAAAGAAAAGAGAACTGGAGTATTATAAGAACAGCACAATCCACTATTTCATCTCCCACAGTTTTACGGCCGCAGGCCTGCTCAGGGGAACTGACGAGATATGCAGCAGAGCGTCGGTCGAAAAAGATTACCTTTTCCTGAGAAGGCTGTTCAAAAGCGAGTTTATTTACGGGGATATGAGTGCTGAAAATGAGATAAAGCAGACACTTGAATACTTTGAGGAAAATCGTTTTATTGTTAAGAATGAAGACGGATCAGGCTATAAACTCACCAGGCTGGGGCTGGATCGGCTTCCCATGTGGTCGGCCTTTGTAAAGACCTTCATAGAGAGTTACTGGGTTGCATCGAGGGTCATACTCAAATGGGAGCAGAGCACCAAGAAAAAAGGCGACATACTAAAGGCCATTCAATATCAGGGTTTGCGCTTCCATAAACTGGGACTGATAGATCACCTGGAATCCGTTTCCCAGCTCACATTTCAGAACGCTCTCCGCTATATTCGCTCAAACGTACTGGCATCCAAGTCCGACAAGGAAGAAGACCCTGATATGCGGATCGAACGTCTCAACGATTTTTCCGACACACTGCACAATATACTTCACAGAAGGTTGTAAAGGAGCAATGCTGTATCAGCTCAATGATTGCGGGGGATGGCTTTGCGCAGACCAGGCATGCTGACCGGAAATCAGCTTCTGCAGGTGCGCCTTCAGGCGCAGGGCGAACGCTTGACGTGCGGCTGAAGCCCGCACCTACCCCGGATTTTTGAGCTAATACGTAATGCGCCTCCGGACGCAACTGCCGCGAGCCCCGGAGCCCCAAAAAGGCTCCGCGCGGCCCGATTGAATTTCTTGACTTCAACTCAGCGTGTATTCCTTCTCCTTCAATTTGGCGTGCGCGGCTGCAAGCCTTGCTATCGGAACTCTAGGTGGAGAACATGACACATAGCTTATCTTGATGTGGTGGCAGAACCTTATCGCGTCAGGATGCCCGGCGTGTTCCCCGCATATACCGATCTTCATGTCGGGCCTGGTCTTCCGCGCCCATTCAACAGTAATCATCATAAGCCGTCCTACGCCCTTAACATCAAGCACCTCAAAGGGATTGTGTTGAAGTATTTCATGCTCCTTATAAAGAGGCAGGAACTTGTTTTCAGCATCTTCCCTAGAGAAGGAGAATGTGGCCTGGGTTAGGTCATTGGTACCGAAGGAAATAAATTCAGCCAACTCTGCCAGCCTTCCGGCCCTCATGCAGGCCCTCACCACCTCTACCATCGTCCCGAACTTAAAGGGAACCTTTATGGAATACTTCTTTTCCACCTCTTTATCTATTTTTGCCACATAGCGATGAACCCACTTGAGTTCTTCAAGGGTGCAGACCTGAGGGACCATGATCTCCGGATTCACTCTCACTCGCTCCTTTATGCACTCGGCTGCCGCCTCAAGGATAGCTCTTATCTGCATCGAATATATCTCAGGATAGGTGATTCCAAGGCGGACTCCCCTGTGACCAAGCATAGGATTTGTCTCCTGGAGCGCCCTGACTTTCTTGAGCACGGTTTCCTTGGCCTGGAGCGTAGTCTCATCCAGATGACGGGTTTTCAGCTCTTCAAGCCCCGCGGTTATCAAGTCGAGGTTTCCCGCATAACGCTCATGGAGGTCAGGAGCAATGAGTTTCAGCGTATCAGGGAGATTAGCCATGCCTTCTACAGTATTTCTGAGTTCCCTCAGGTGTGATATCTCATGAACCAGCTCGTCGGCGGATGGAAGAAACTCATGGATAGGAGGGTCAAGTAGCCTGATGGTAACCGGCAGGCCTTCCATAATCCTGAATATCTCTTTAAAATCCTCTTTCTGAAAGGGAAGCAGCCTGCCAAGAGCGGCCTGACGTTCGGCAGGGGTGTCTGCGAGAATCATCTCCCGGACGATAGGAAGTCTTTCCGGCTGATTGAACATCCTTTCAGTTCTGCACAGCCCTATTCCCACGGCACCGTATTTCCTTGCTTTGGTGACGGATTCTGGCGTGTCGGCGTTTGTCATGACCTTGAGATCGCTTATGTCATCTGCCCATTCAAGCAATACAAGCAGATCTTCCACAAACTCAGGCTCGATCGTAGGGACAAGTCCCAAATATACGTTTCCATTACTGCCGTCAATCGTGATGGTATCGCCCTCCCTCAGAGCAACCCCTCCGACCGTTGCTTCCCTGGCTATATGGTTTATCGCGATGGTCTCGCAACCTGAGACGCAAGGCTTACCCATACTCCTGGCAACTACAGCGGCATGTGAAGTTTTTCCGCCCCTGCTGGTGAGTATCCCCTGAGACGCAAAGAAGCCGTGAATGTCATCGGGTTTTGTCTCTTCCCTGACGAGTATCACCTTTTCTCCCAGCACGGCCTTGCTCTGTGCCCTGTCGGCATCAAATACTATCTTTCCGGAAGCCGCTCCCGGAGATGCAGGAAGACCGGTCGCTATCACATCCACCCTTGCCTTGGGATCGAGTCTGGGATGAAGCAGTTGGGCGAGCATATCAGGCTGGACCCTCAAAATCGCCTCTTTCTCGCTTATAAGCCCCTCATTTACCATGTCTATCGAGGTCCTTATCAGGGCCGAGGCGTTCATCTTTCCGTTTCTGGTCTGAAGACAATAGAGTTTGCCCTTCTCTATGGTAAATTCAAAATCCTGCACCTCACGATAATAGTTTTCCAGGGTGTGTCTCAGGTCCTCCAGCTCACGATATACCCTCGGCATCTCTCTTCTGAGTTCCCTGATGGGTTTAGGCGTTCGTATGCCTGCAACAACGTCTTCTCCCTGTGCGTTGATCATGTACTCGCCGTAAAGCCTGTTTTCACCTGTCGCCGGATTTCTGGTAAAGGCTACTCCCGTAGCGCTGTCGTCTCCCATATTACCGAAGACCATGGTGCAGATATTCACTGCCGTCCCGTTGGCCATATCCTGTGTGATCTTAAACTCCCTGCGGTAATCCACCGCCCGCTTTCCCATCCATGACCTGAATACCGCCTCGACAGCAAGCTCAAGCTGCTCATAGGGATCTGTCGGAAAGGGCCGTCCCGCCTCCTTGTCAAGATGTTTCAAGAAAGCGGTGCACACCTCCTTGAGTCCTTCTGTCTCAAGATCAACATCATCTTTTACTCCGTATTTTTGCTTTATCTTGGAGAAGACCTCATCAAAGCCCTCATCGGCAAGCCCTAAAGCAACCGAACCAAAAAGCTGAATGAGTCTTCTATAGGCGTCATATACAAATCGCTCGTTGGCCGTAACCGCAGCTAGCCCCTTGGCGGTCTCATCGTTAAGACCAAGATTAAGTATCGTATCCATCATGCCTGGCATGGACATGGCGGCACCGGAGCGTACTGAAACCAGAAGCGGTTTGGCCGGATCCCCGAAGCCTTTGCCAGTTTTTGCCTCCAGTTCCTTCATTGCGTCCTTGATCTGTTTTATGAGATCGGGCTTGAGGCCTGGCTTTTTCTGAGCAAGATAGTCAAGGCACGTTTCGGTCGTAATGACGAAGCCCGGAGGAACCGGAAGACCTATCCTCGTCATTTCGCACAGGTTTGCCCCCTTGCCTCCCAGGAGCCTCTTGTTTTTTCCGTCGCCTTCCTCAAAAGCATATAAGAATTTCTTCGCCTCAGCCATTTCCGTCTCCTTCTTTGCGCTTTCTAAAGTATTCATGGATATAGGCCAAACCCAGCAAGACAGCAGCCAATAAAGCTATCTTTACAGGGGCTATGGTCTTGAAAAAAAACCTTGACATAAGAATAGCAATCCCTGCCGATATCAAAAGCCTCAGGAAAAAGATAATAAGCGGACTCATGACTTCCTGAAATTGACAGGGATTACCTTACCGGTCGCAACCGTGCCTGTTTTTCCTTCCTCAGCCTTACCCTGCTTGCCTGGAGCGGTCATCGGAACGGGCGCCAGCTTCATGGGCACCCCTCCCATCGTGAATTCGGCCCCGTTTATGTACTCTTCTCTTAGTATCCAGGTCACGCTGTGCGGAGGCACGGTCAGGAGAAGCAGGGTCACCTGATACCAGTCCTTCTTAGCATCAGGCACTATACCCTCGATCCTGGCAAAAAGCGCAGGCTGGTTTTGATAATGCAGCAACACAAGATCGCCTTCTAGGCTCATGAAAAAAACACCCTTTCAATAAATGCTTTTACAGATTCAAGTTAAAAAATCTCATTCCGAGTCCCTGATAACGCTTCCGGGATCGGTTCTCAGCTTCTCCAGTTTCTCTTCAAAGCCTTTACCCAGATCAACTCCCATCTGGGCCGCCCTTTTTCTGGCATGCAGGCCGATATTCCTGCTGTCTTTATAAAAAGAGTCATCTTTACGACTCCCTGGATCATAGTTTGAAAGCCTTTCACCCTCGGAAACATGATAGGCTACGCGAGAGATGATCCTTTTCAGGCTCTTTGCTCCGCAAGCGGCGCAATGAAGGTCTTCCTCCTCATCCCTTGCCATAATCAAGACCTGAGTCCTCGCCCGGCACCCGGTGCACTCATATTCATAAATAGGCATAAACAGACACTCCCAATTCATCTCTAAACGTCCCGGCTCTTGACGCACCAACGCTTTAATTATAATTGCTTTTAGCATGACCGATAAGGATAATCAAGGCCCTGCAAAACCAACATTTCCCTTGACACCAATTGGGGTTTGTGGCAAGTAACATTTTTCACAAAGACATAGGGAAATTATGCCCCACTGAGTGGTAAAAGATTACTCATGCATCACCCCAGTAGGGACCACATTCATTCAAAAGATCAGGAGATCATTATGGCAAAAAAAATACCGAAAGGCTCCGTAATGGTTCTAGGAGGAGGGATAGCAGGCATCCAGGCATCCCTATCTCTTGCCGGTGCCGGATACGGGGTTTATCTGGTGGAAAGAAGCCATTCGCTTGGGGGTATGATTCCTAATCTCCACCGAATCTATCCCCTTTGCGCCTGCTGCAAACTCGATTCAAGGATTGATGCCTGCAACCAGCACCCGAATATCAGGATTCTTCTTGACTCAACGGTTGATGAAATATCAGGCACGCTGGGAGACATGAAGGCATCTGTCACAACGGATGGTCGTACTTCGGAGATCAAGGCAGGTGCGATAGTGCTGGCCACAGGGATAGAGACGTTTGACCCCTCCGGACTTGAACCTTACTCCTACGGCAGGCATCCCAATGTGGTTACAAGTGTCGAATACGAGCAGATGCAGCGCCCTCTGGGGCCTGAAAAGGGGGTCGTCAAGAGGCCTTCCGACGGCAAAGAACCTAGGCGGATAGCCTGGCTTCAGTGTGTCGGATCAAGGGATGTAAACCGTTGCAAGGTCCCTTACTGCTCTTCCGTCTGTTGCATGTATGCGCTCAAGGAGGCGGCCAACACCCGTGACACGTCACCTGAAACCGAGACCACGGTTTTCTACATGGACATGCGCACCCACGGCAAGGGTTATGAGAACTATCTCAATAACGCCGTTTCCAAAGGCGTAAGGCTTATAAGAAGCAGAGTTCATTCAGTAAATCAGACCGCTGATACAGGCGATGTTGCTCTGAGCTGGGCAGAGGAAAATGGAACACTCAACGAAGAAATATTTGACATGGTAGTCCTTTCTGTGGGGCTCAAACCATCAGCCCAAACCCTTGCCCTGGCTGAGAAGATCGGGATAGAACTCAATCCAGACCATTATGTCTCAAGCGATCCCTTCAACCCAGTTTCGACATCCGTGCCGGGAGTCTTTGTATGCGGAGGAATGGCCGGCCCGAACGACATAGGCCAGTCCATGGGACAGGCATCCGCTGCGGCGGCTGAAATCCAGAGGGTGCTCGCACCCGCTCCCTTTGCCAAGCCGGCTGACTATCCTCAAAATAATGATCTTAAACTCTCTCCCCCGAAAATCCTGGTAGCCTATCACCTCTGCGGCGGAATGGATGAAGAACTGGGAGCGGAAATAGAAAAAATAGCAGAGGGATTTCAGAATGTGGCCGGTGTTAGGAGGATTGATGAGGCTGCCGTATCTTCCCTGGTGGAAGCCTTCAAAAAGACCAAAGCCAACAGGATACTTTTTGCAAGCTGCACCCCGTCCTCTCACAAGCCTGTAGTTGAAGAGGCGCTCAAAAGGTCAGGGGTTAATCCCTATCTTTATGATACCGTGGATTTAAGGGTTCTTGACCCTTCAGACGTCTCAAACCAGCTAAGGGATCGCATACGGATGGGAGTCGCTCGTGCTTCGCTTGTCTCGCCCGCCGCTTTAGTGAGTATGAAAGTCGAGAAGCGGGCACTGGTAGTCGGAGGAGGCCCGGCAGGTCTTGAAAGCGCCTTGTCTCTTGCCGATGCAGGTTATCCGGTTACTCTGGTTGAAAGGCAAGAGGAGCTTGGAGGAAACGCCCGTCACATAAAGTCCACCTGGCAGGGAGGAAACGTCGCTCAGTATCTCGATGGTCTTATCCGCAAAACAAAAGATCACCCCGGCATTACTGTAATGACCCGGGCGGAGGTCGTATCCAACCATGGCAGTTGCGGAAGCTTTATTGCTGCGGTTCTTAAAGAGGGCGTCAGGTCGGAGATCAGATACGGAGCCGGCATTTTGGCCCCTGGGGCTGAAACGATTGTTCCCGCTGAATATTCCTACGGCAAAAACAGCAGGATATACCTCTGGAGCGAGCTTTTTGCAAAGCTTGACAGCGCCTTTATAGGCAAGGCCAGAAATGCCGTCTTCATCCAGTGTGTCGGTTCAAGGGAGCCGCAGATGCCTCATTGCAGCAATCTGTGTTGTTCCTTCGCCCTGCGGTCTGCTCTGGACCTCAAGGAGCAGAACCCGGATCTGAACATATACATTCTCTTCCGTGAGATGCGCGCATTCGGTGAGAGGGAAAACCTTTATCGTGCCGCCAGAGAAAAGGGCATCATCTTCATAAGGTATGACCTCAATTCAAAGCCGGCTGTGCATTCCGCCGGCAGGGACGAAATAATCACTGTAACAGTGCAGGAACCGATCCTGGGAAGGCCGGTTACAATAGAGGCGGACTTCATCTCGCTCCAGAGCGCCATTGCACCGACAGGATGCCGGGAGACTGCAAAGGTATTTAACGTGGAACTGGACCCGGACGGATTTCTGGCAGAGGCCCCCGAAAAGTTGAGACCGCTTGATACAACAATGAAGGGGCTTTTCATGGCAGGGCTGGCGGTATATCCCAAGGATATTACCGAGAGCATAGCACAGGCCAGAGGCGCTGCTGCCAGGGCCGCTGAGATTCTTGCCCAGGACGAGGTTCAGATCGGAGGTCTTGTCGCCGAAGTAAACTCGGCACGCTGCGCCGAATGCTGCACCTGTGTGCGCACATGCCCCTTTGGCGTGCCACGCATTGATTATGAAAAAGGTGCGGCCTACATTGATCCCGCCCTCTGCAGAGGATGCGGGATGTGTGTCGCGGAATGTCCCGGCAAGGCAATCGTTATGTCGTCCATGAGCGATGAGACCCTCAATGGTGCTCCCGCCGTTTTCTTTGCCGCTGCCGCAAAATAAGGAGACTGCTAATATGAGCGAATTTGTACCTAAAATCATGGCCTTTTACTGTTCCAATTGCGCAACGTCGGCAGCAAAGGTCTCCCACGGCATGTCAAAGACCATGCCCTCCAATGTCCACATGATCCATGTGCCCTGCACGGGTCGCATCGAGACGCTTCACCTGCTTAAACCCTTCGAAGAGGGAGCGGACGGAGTCTATGTGGCCGGTTGTCAGCATGACAGTTGCCAGTATATAGGAGGAATAGCAAAGGCGGAGAAAAGGGTCTTGCAGGTAAAGAAGATACTGGAACAGCTTGGAATAGATCCGGGACGGATTGAGGTTTTCAGTCTTTCTGCCGCCCTGGGATACAGATTTGTTGACATCGCCTGGGAAATGACGGAAAAGATCAGGCGGATGGGACCCGCTTCCATGAGCGTGAACCCTTAGCGATTTGGAGAGGTGAAGCAATGATTGTTGCTGAAGCAAAACCGATAAGTGAGATCTTGACTATGGTTAAGGGTCTCAAAAAGGTCCTTGTACTGGGATGCAAGGGATGCGTTACCGTGTGTAACGTGGGGGGTGCCAAGGAGGCAGGCATACTGGCATCATCCATCAGGATAGCCGGACGGAAGGAAGGCATTATGGTAGATGTCGGGGAACATACGCTTGAGAGGCAGTGCGACCCCGAATATATTGAAGAAGTCAAAGATATTGTCCCCAGCTATGATGCGGTGGTATCTATCGCCTGCGGCGTCGGCCCTCAATTCCTTTCAGAGCGTTATCCCGGGGCGAAAGTATTTCCCGGAGTAAACACTAAATTCATGGGAGGAGCAGTTGCCCACGGAATCTGGTCTGAGCGCTGCGCGGGATGCGGCACCTGCGTTATTCACTATTTCGGCGGCATGTGCCCTATTGCCAGATGCTCAAAAAGCCTCATGAACGGCCCCTGCGGGGGATCATCGCACGGGAAATGCGAGATATCCAAGGATGTGGACTGCATCTGGGATATGATAGTTAGAAAAGCGATGGATCAGGGACGACTCAATGATCTACTTGAGTTCAGGCCTCCCAAGAGCTGGACTACCGCAAGAGACGGAGGGCCAAGGCGCATGATAAGGGAGGAACTGGTGAAATGAGCGACTACAAGGCAGGCAGTAATCTTGAAAAGGTTTTAAAGGCAGGCAAGTTCGCCTTCACCGGCGAATGCGGACCTCCTCAGGGCGCAAACATTACCAAGCTAAAGGAAAAGGCCGCCCACCTGAAGGGCTGTGTGGACGCTGTCAACATAACCGACAATCAGACCGCGGTCGTAAGGATGTCAAGCTGGGCCGCTTCTCTGACGGTTTTGCAGGAAGGTGTAGAGCCGAACTTCCAAATGGTATGCCGCGACCGCAACAGACTGGCTGCGCAGAGCGACGTCCTGGGGGTTTACAGCCATGGTATCCGAAATATGCTGTGTCTTTCTGGAGATCATCAGAAATTCGGGAACCATCCCGAGGCCAAGAACGTATTTGACATTGATTCCATCCAGCTCATAAACGTCGTAAAGACCATGAGGGATGAGGGAAAATTCATGAACGGTCAGGAAATAGACGTTCCGCCAAAGCTGTTCATAGGCGCGGCATCCAATCCGTTTGCAGAGCCTTACGAATTCAGGGTCTTCAGACTGGCAAAGAAGATCGCGGCCGGAGCCGACTTCATACAGACACAGTGTATCTACAATATGGTAAGGTTCCGGGACTTCATGAAGCGTGTTGTTGACATGGGGCTCCATGAAAAATGCTACATACTGGCAGGCGTAACCCCAATGAAGAGCGTCGGTATGGCGCAGTATATGGCCAAACAGGTGCCAGGCATGGATGTTCCGGACTCTCTCATCAAGCGCCTTAAGGGGGCACCCAAGGGAAAAGCAGCGGCTGAAGGGATCAAGATGGCGGTCGAGCAGATCCAGGAATTCAAAGAGATGCCGGGAGTTGCAGGGGTTCATCTTATGGCCATCGAGTGGGAGCATAGGGTTCGTGAGATAGCAGAGCTTGCGGGCATGCTCCCAAGGCCGGTCGTTTAGAGGATCATGGCAGAGCTGACTTCGGATTGACACCGCATTTATACCCCGGAGGTTCCCTTCCGGGGTTTTTTCTTGAAAGACTCTCCTCCTTGCTGTAGAAAAGAGCGTGTTTTATTTCCCTCTATGAAAGGGCGTTCTTCTTCCCTATGCGGATCACTATAGAAACCGGCATCTTCTATGATACGGAAAGAGACTTCAGCTCTGAGGAGAGACATATCCTTCAAAAGCTCTTCCTCTGGGAGACCATGGCAAAAAGCATCGAGGAATTCAGAAATAAAAAGGCTGAAGCCCTCGCCAAGGGGTGGAATCTATCCGGCCCTGTTCCCATGAGCGCGGCGATGTCTGCCGTTACCTCAGAGATGGAAAAGCGGGTGATGAAAAGACTAAGGGAGGGTAATAGCGGTTCATCATGACCCTCAATTTTCAACCGCCACTCAAGAGCGGAGCCGGGTTCACCAGCTCCCCCTTTTCCGAAGAAGCCCATGTATTCTCGCCTCTGAGAGCAGGCGTTGTCGGCGGAGGAAGTTCATGCCATGATCTTCTTATAAATGTCCACCTCGGCAGGCTTGACAGCCTCAATATAAGCATCGTGGGAGTGTCTGAGGGAAATCCCGCCGCTCCAGGATTACTCTATGCAAAGGCAATGGGAATATTCACCACCTCCGATTATCACGAGCTTTACGATATAGAGGGCCTCAACCTCATTGTAGAACTGACCGGCCAAAAAGAGATACTAAACGACATCCTTAAAACCAAACCCAGAGATGTACTCTTTCTGGACCACAAGACCGCCCGGACCCTCTGGGTTCCTCTGCTGATCAAGGCATCGGAGAGTCAACTTGAGACCCTACTGCTTTACCACAAGAAAACAAGGCAGAGAACCCAGATGGTACTTGATTCCCTGCCTTACAGGCTTATGGTCGTAAACAAGGACAAGACCATAAACATGGTCAATCAAACCTTTCTGAACCACAGGAATCTTCACTCGGAGGATGTCCTCGGAAGGCACTGTCATGAAGTCCGCTACGCACTGGACAAGCCTTGCAGTGAATATGGGAGAAGGTGCTATTTCGATGAAGTCAAGACAACCGGAAACACCATAAGCACCATACACGGCTTTACGGCGGAGGACGGCTCTGAGCGATTTGACGTGATAACCGTGTCACCCATTCTGGATGAGCATGGTGAAATTGCGCAGATACTTGAGGTTTCAAGGGACGTCACCGAAAGGATCGGCCTTGAAAAACAGGTGGAACGCTATTCCATATTTCTCAAAAACGTCATCCAGAGCACGGTTGACGGCATTGTGGTCATTGACACAAAAGGAAATGTGCTTTTGTTCAATGAGGGCATGGAAAGGCTTACTGGATATTCCTCTTCAGATATAATGGAAGTAGGTCACATAAGCAGCTTCTATGACATGGATGTTGCCCGCGCGAATATGAAGATGATGAGAAGCAACCGGCACGGACCCCCTGGAAAGTTAAATCCCGCAAGTATGACCATCAGGGCCAAGAACGGCGAACTAATCCCCGTGACCCTCTCCGCATCCCTTATAACAATTGAAGACAAGGAAGTCGGAAGCGTCGGTGTCTTCACGGATATGAGGGAGGTCATAGCCATGAGAAGGGACCTGGAGGATGCCCAGGTCCAGTTGATGCAGTCTGAAAAGATCGCATCGGTGGGCAGAATGGCCGCCGGGGTAGCCCACGAGATAAACAATCCCCTCTCCGGCATCATGCTTTACGCAGAACTTCTGAAAGAAAGCCTAAGCGATCGAGCGGATTGTGTAGCCGATCTCCAGGAGATAGTTGACCAGACCCTGCGATGCAAAAAGATCATCTCGGAGCTTCTGGAGTTCAGCAGGAAGAGCGTGGGAAAGATATCCAGTTTCAGGATGGAGGATGCCATAGAAAAATCCTTGAATCTATTAATTAACCAGGCAACGTTTCAAAATATTGAGGTAAAGAAATCCTTTCAGCCCGCAATGCCGGATATGGTGGGCGACCTTGTTCAGTTACAGCAGGTATTTACAAACCTTTTCATAAACGCCTCAGACGCGATGGAAAGAAAGGGGGAGCTGAGAATAACAGCAGGGTTTGATGAAACCTCCAACCGTTTTCTGATAAGCGTTGCCGACACCGGCCCCGGCATTCCCCCTGAACAGAGAGACAAGATATTTGAGATATTTTTTACCACTAAACCTCCCGGCAAGGGAACAGGACTTGGGCTGAGCATCTCCCAGAACATCATTAAACTCCACGGCGGCTCCATAAAGGTGGATTGCCCTCCTGAGGGAGGAACCGTTTTCACTATAGAGCTACCTCTCGGGTTTGTCGCTGAACCTGAGGAAAAGCCTCTGTTCACATGATAGGAAGAGAATATGGATGAAATATCAAAGGTGTTGGTGGTTGATGACGAAAAGGTGGTAAGGGACGGCTGCCAGAGGGTGCTTTGCTCCAGAGGCTTTGAAGTCCGTTGTGCTGAGGGAGGCGAAGCCGGGCTCTCCCTTATAAGGAGCGAGAATCCAGACGTCATACTGCTCGATTTGAAGATGCCCGGAATGAGCGGGGAAGAGGTGCTTGAACATACCCGCAGAGACTGCCCGGATATCCCTGTGATAGTGATAACCGGCCACGGCACCATTGATACGGCAGTGGAATGTATGAAGAAAGGCGCCTACGATTTCATTACCAAGCCGTTTCAGATGGATGAATTTCTGCTTACAGTCAAGAGGGCTGCCGAGAAAAGAAACCTCGAAAAAAAGGCCAGGCTCTTTGAGGAGGAAAACAGCAGAAATCTCTACGACCTGAGGCTTGAGAAAAGCAGGCTCAAGACCATTATAAACTGCATGGCAAACGGCGTCATGGTTACAAACAGGAATCTTGAGGTTGTGCTTCACAATCCGGCCCTTCTGAGGCTGCTCAATATTGACCATGCCCTCCCGGAACCCGCTTCGGTCAAAGACATAGTATGCGACGAAGCGATCCTCAAGGCCTTGAGTGAAATCATATCAAACCATGGTCCTGAAATGGGGACAATAGGCCAGGAGATCACCTGCCGGTCAACGGTTGCAAGGGCTATTTCTGCTCCTGTAACCGGCCCTGACTCAAATATAGTGGGGACCGTGACAGTCCTCGAGGATATAACCGCATTCAAGGAACTGGACAGGATGAAATCCGACTTTATAAACATGGTGGCCCACGAACTGAGGAGCCCCGTGGTGTCCATTCGCCAGCTCAACAGCGTCCTGCTTGAAGGCCTTGCGGGCAACCTCAATGAAAAGCAAAAGGATTTTATCGCCAGAGGAATTGCAAAGGCCGACGCCCTCCTTGATCTGATTAACGACCTGCTGAATGTTGCCAGGCTTGAGTCTTCGGTTATCCCACAGCGCAGGGTCCCCACCGACATCGGCCCCCTGATAGATGAGATCATAAAGCTTATGGAGCCAAGGGCGAACGATGCCGGGGTAACGCTTGTTGCCCGGCACGGACCGCTAAAGTTGATATCCGCTGACCCGGCTCAGATAGATGAAGTCATCAACAACCTTATAACCAATGCGGTAAACTACTCCCCCGACGGCGGCGAAGTCATGGTGATAGCGGCAACCATGGGCGAGCACGTGGAAATTCAGGTCAAGGACCAGGGGGTAGGGATTCCGCAGGAAGAGATACCCAGGATATTTGAGAAGTTTTACCGAGTAAAGAATCCCCGGACCCGAAAAGTGACTGGAACAGGGCTCGGGCTTTCTATAGTCAAGGGTATCATCGAGGCGCATAACGGAGCCATCAAGGTTGACAGCGCGATGGGAAAGGGCACCACCTTCACGATAATGTTACCTGCCCTTCAAGAGTAGAACAGATGCAGGACAAAAGAAAAATACTCATTGTGGACGATGAGGCCGTAGTAAGAAAGGCCGTAGAGAGGGCACTTCAAACGAGGGGAATCACGCCCAGGTCTGCCTCTAACGGGAAGGAGGCCCTCGGTTTTCTGGCCGGGCAGAGGTTTGATCTTGTGCTTCTCGATATTCGCATGCCGGATATGGACGGCATGGAACTCCTCCAGATAATAAAGTCCAAGCACCCATCAACCGAGGTAATAATGATAACAGGCTATCCGACGATCGAGACCGCTGTTGACTGCATTAAGCTGGGAGCAACTGACTACCTTGTGAAACCTTTTCGATTGAGCGAGCTTGAAGCGGCTCTCGAAAAAAATGCAAGGAGCGCTAAGGCGCTAAGGAGTTCCCCAAGCCTCATTGAAAGGGGCCTTAAACTCGGGCAGGAAGACGGTATAATAATAGGGCAAAGCCGGCCCATGCAAAAGATATTCGAAAAGATCGTCAGGGTCGCCCCCACCGACAGCAGTGTGCTCATCACGGGAGAAAGCGGAACGGGAAAAGAGCTTGTCGCAAGGGCCATCCACGCTAACAGCGCCAGAAGTTCCAATGTCTTTATGGCTGTTGACTGCTCCGCCCTGGTGGAGGCACTGATGGAAAGCGAACTTTTCGGTCACGTTAAAGGATCTTTCACCGGAGCGCATCAGACAAAGCACGGTCTTTTTGAGCTTGCAAACACGGGAACTTTCTTTTTTGACGAGATAGCCAACCTTAGTCTCAACATACAGGCAAAGCTCCTGAGGGTGATCCAGGAAAGGGAGTGCATGAAGGTAGGCGACCAGAAAAAAATAAAACTGGACATACGCATAATATCAGCCTCCAACAAGAATCTTGAGGAATCAGTCAAGGCAGGAACCTTCAGGGAAGATCTCTACTACAGGCTAAGCGTTGTTCCCATCCACATCCCGCCCCTTAGAAAAAGAAGGGAGGACATTGCTCTCCTGAGTGACTACTTTATTGAAAGGATAAGCAGAAAAATCAAAAGACCCATCCCGGAAATATCCGAAGAGGCGATGGATGTTCTCAGGGACTATCCCTGGCCCGGCAATGTGAGAGAGCTTGAGCATACTATAGAAAGGGTTCTTGTGCTTGAGGATGCAAAGATAATAAGACCCGGCCATCTGCCTGCATCCATCTCCAGAACCCACGGGGATTTCCAGATATTCTCAGAGGGGCCTATCACTCTTGACGAACTTGAAAAACGGTATATCTCATTTATGATGAAGAGGACGAATGGCAAAAAGACAGAGGCGGCCGACCTTCTTGGAATAAACAGAAAGACTCTGGGACTTAAGCTGAAAAGATACGAACTCAGCCAGAAGACCAATTAAATCGGAAAAAGGAATGGACATTGTTACTCAAAATGAGGCCTTCATAAGACTTGCGGCCTTTTTTGCAGTATTTTCCTGTGTGACCCTTCTTGAGGTATTTCTCCCGCGCAGGGAAAGGAGCTTGTCCAGGTTCAAGAGATGGTTTGAAAATCTTGGCATCGTGGCGATAAACACAGCTACCCTAAGGCTGGCAATGCCTGTAGGGGCAGTGGCCGCATCCGTATGGGTGATACAGAGGGGTTGGGGACTTTTTTCGATCCTTGACCTTCCTTTCTGGCTGGAGGTCATTCTATCCGTAATTCTGCTCGATTTTATAATATATCTTCAGCACGTCATGTTCCACGCGGTCCCGGTTTTATGGCGTCTCCACATGGTCCATCACGCAGACCTTGACTTTGATCTGACCACCGGTATCCGATTTCATCCCATAGAAATAGTAATATCCATGGTGATCAAGCTGGCCTCCATTGCCGTTCTGGGAACTCATCCCCTTGCAGTAGTTCTCTTCGAAATCCTCTTGAACGGAACAGCAATGTTCAACCACGGAAATTTCTTAGTCAATCTTTCCCTTGATCGCTATCTGAGGATGATCCTTGTGACTCCGGACATGCACAGGGTGCATCACAGCGTGTTTCCAAACGAAACAAACACCAATTTCGGCTTTTGCCTTGCCTGGTGGGACAGGCTGATGGGCACATACCGGCCCCAGCCATCAAAGAGACACGAAGGCATGACAATTGGGCTTAATCAGTTCCGAGATCCCGAAAAGCTAACCCTGCTGTGGATGCTCATAGCACCGTTCATTTCAAAGTCCGGTTCTTACGCCATAGGAAGAAGGGGAACCAAGGATGAGGAGTAGTCCGACCTGGCGAAACTATGAAAATGCTCCCCTCCTTGAATCCCTGCCTTTACCCCTCCCCATTTACCCTCGAAACGTCGGGATGCGGCGGCATTATTCCCTCCCTCTCGACGGGGGAGGGAGGGATGGGGGTGAGGATTAGAAAGAAAATGATACCGTCACACCGCCGTAAAGGAAATCCGATTTATCACTCATGCTCGATGCAGTGATAAGATCGTCAGCCTTACTGGAGAGGGAAAAGCTGTAAGCGATCATAGGCGAAACTGTCAGATACTGCATAACGGGAATAGTGAGGCCGACACTTACCTTTCCGTCATGAAAGGCCTGGTATTTGCCTCCCTTGGGATTTCCTTCCTTATCAACCTCCACGAAATCATCGTCGTCAGAGCTGTAATAGCCTGCCGAGCCTGCCAGATCAAGGGTTATTCCCCTCGGCAGCTCAAATGAATGGGAAATACCCAGGCTCAGATACCATGACGGAAGATGGGCCACCTCACGATAAACAGTTATGGTCGGGGAAAGGAGCGTGTCAACGGAAGCACTCACATAAAACTCCTCCGAGTCGTCAACTCCGTCCAGGGCATAGTAGATAAACCCTCCTGACAGGGTTACAATCCCTATGCTTTTTTCGTATGCTGCGGTCATATCTGTTTCATTCCATTTGGCCTCATCCCTGTCATCCCCATGGACGTCGGAATCCCAATTGCCCCAAAGGTTCAAGCTCACGCCCTTATAGGCTACTGTCATGGAGGGCTGGGCGACAACGCTGTCCTTGCTGAGTTCATAGCCCCTCCACACATATTTGGAAAATGCACCGATATCAACTGATGCAGTAGGCTTTTCTTCCTCATCAGCGCCATAGGACGGGCTTAAAATCGAAAGGCTCAAGACACCGTAAAACAACCCCAATACTAATCTCTTTTTCATTTTTTCCTCCCTAATAAATTAGCTAGTGTCCATCCGGAAATGAGATAGTTTCGTCGAGTTCAAGGCGGGCGATAATTTTAACCACAGGAATACATTGACGTATTTCGAGGATTAAAATTTGAGCCCAACGCCGAAATCGGTGAAAATAGCCATTTACGGATGGGCACTAGCTACCCAAAACTCTATTAAAATCACTTTTGTGCATAGGCCGATACTGCAAAGTCAGGATAAGCGTTTGCTCCGTGCTCGCCCAGATCAAGCCCCTCAGCTTCCTCTTGCGCCGTGACCCTGAGTCCCATGGTCTTCTTGATCACCCAGAACAATATCAATGCGGTTACAAAGGTCCAGACAAAGCAGGAGACCACACCCAGTGCCTGCACACCAAGAACCTTGATGGAAAATCCCTCCATGTGAAAGAGGGCTGCCGCAATGGTTCCCCATGCGCCGTTTACCCCGTGTACCGATATTGCGCCCACCGGATCATCTATCCCTCTTCTTTCAAAAAAGACTACTGAAAACACAACCAGCACTCCGGCAATTGCACCTATGATAACTGCGCTTGAAGGCAGAACCGTTGCGCAGGGGCTTGTTATCGCGACAAGTCCCGCAAGCGCCCCGTTCAGGCTCATACCTATATCGGGCTTCCCGAATTTGAGCCATGAAGTAAACATGGCCATCACACATCCCGCAGCGGCCGCCATATTTGTGTTAAGGAAGATCATGGCAATGTTCTTGTTTGCCGCTGTCGTTGAGCCAGGATTAAATCCGAACCATCCAAGCCACAGTATGAAGACCCCGAGGGCTGCAAGAGGCATATTGTGGCCTAGAATGGGCTTTATATGGCCGTCTGCCGCATATTTGCCGAGCCTGGGCCCCAGCATGATCGCCCCCGCAAGCGCAGCCCATCCACCGACCGAGTGAACTACAGTGGAACCGGCAAAATCAATAAATCCAAGTTGTTCCAGCCATCCACCCCCTTTGAAGAGTCCGCCCCAGGCCCAGCTTCCGAAGATGGGATATATAAGTGCACTTACGAAAACGGTATAGACCAGATAGGCAGAGAACTTTGTCCTCTCAGCCATTGCCCCGGATACGATAGTTGCTGCAGTAGCGGCAAATACAACCTGGAACATCCAGAAGGCAAGTACCCAGGGATCGCCACCGGGGATGTAATCACTCAGAAAGAAGCCGGAGGTGCCTATAAGACCTGCCCAGGATACTCCAAACATAAGCGCGAATCCCACAGCCCAGTAGGCTATTGACCCGAGTGAAAAGTCCATAAGGTTTTTCATCATGATATTCACCGCGTTCTTGGCCCTGGTGAAGCCCGTCTCCACCATGGCAAAACCCGCCTGCATGAAAAAAACTAGGGCTGCAGCCACAAGCGTCCATACATAATCCGCATGGCTCTGGACAAGAGCTATGGCTTCCCTGTTCGATGCGGGTGTAGGCGGTTCATCCCCGGCCAAAACCTTTCCAGCCCAAAAAAGCAATAACATTATTAATGCCGATACAAGTTTCATCTTAACCCCTCCCCTCCTAATCTCTTCATCGTAGTAAAATCATAACTGGCCATAACCGGCATGCCGGAGCCCTTTTCCAGCACAAATTCTTCTGGTCTGATGTCTTGTGCCCTCCCGCCTGTCGCTGACAAGGCTCCGAGGAAACTACCTCCACCGCCGGCAGGCATCTCCAATCTGGCTAAACGCACGGCCACTTACAGAGCAACTGCCGTACCATAAAGATGCAATGGCTCTAACTTATTAATATGTCCTTTCTTTTTATTGCAACAGGATTAATGATATCTCAAAATTATGAGCTATTTTTGTCGTAATATAGATTATTAGATACAAAATTGTTTCATAATATTTTTTAGCCCTGCACAGTAGTGCGGAAAGGCATTTGACTTGGAAAGTATTCTTTGCTACTCTTCCGGTTTACCGACGTGTTGAAAGTATCATTTCAATAAATCAAGGGATGGCTTTGCGCTGATCAGGACATGCAGACCAGGAATCAGCTTCTGTAGGTGCGGCTGAAGCCGCACCTACCCCGAATTTTTGAGTTCATACTGTTGAACTTGATAGGGTCATAAACTCTTTAAGCAGACAATGCGGTGGATTGTTTTTTTGAGGCGGTAAAACTTAGAATAAGGAGTAAGGTTATGATAGGTAAATCATTTAGGGCGTCAATGATTCTGCTGCTTGTTTTTGTGTTTATTGGCACTGCGGCGGCTATCTATGCCCAAGATAGCTCATCAGACAGGAAGACCTTGTGCGCCCAGATGCTTCAATTCGGCAAAGAGGCTTATATGCGGGGTAAGTATCTTGATGCAAAAGAGTATTTCAGGAAGGCGGTACAGGCAGATCCGTCAAATCAAAGCGCATGGCGCTTCTATGATCAGGCCGTGATCTTTGCCCTTGCCGAAAAGGTGGAAAAGGATGCCAGGCTGATAATGCCAGACGCATCAGTGCGAAACGAGACACCAGGCACCGCCGGTTCCCCAGTGCCTCCCTCTCAGGCAATAATGAAGTCTCCAGCCCAACCTGCTGCCCCACCGCCGCCGTCTTCGGCTCCCCCCAAGAAGGACCCTGAGTTCAAAATTGTAGAGGACGAAGGTTGTTAGACCACATTCAAGCATGACGAGGTTGCCATGAGCCAAGATAGAGAAGAAAGTGCCATGATGAATCTGCTGCGCCGCGGATACGGCGCGATCTTTTACGAAAACTGGCCTATATGGCTGGGCGGTGTACTCCTGGGCATTATGAGTGTGATAACATTTGCGTGGGCAAGGCCCTGGGGTGTCGTAGGAGGGCTGAGGAACTGGGGAGACTGGTTTTTCAAGGTTATCGGTCTATACTCTCAGGCGCCTGTCTCTCCGTTAATTAGCACCAATTCGCTGATAGTTTTGGGACTCCTGTGGGGTTCATTCGCCTCGGCCCTTCTTTCAAAGCAGTTTGCAATCCGCATGGCCCCTCCCTTCGAACTTCTCAAGGGAGCGGTCGGCGGGATACTCATGGGAATAGGCGCCGCTATGGCCGGCGGTTGTAATGTGGGAGGATTTTACAGTGCTATCGGCGCGCTTTCCCTAAGCGGCATAGCGATGATGATAGGCCTTATCATGGGGGCCTATCTGGGGCTTCGTTACGTATATTGGGAACTTGAGCATGTGGCAACTGGTTCTGCGGGCGGATCTGTCACCTCAGCGTCAGGAAAGGGCCTGAATCTTCTCGCGGTCGAACCTTACCTCGGATTTCTTGCCTTGCTCGCTGCCATCGTTTTTACCTGGGTTTATGCAGACATGGCACTTACGAGAGAGGGCGTGCTTGCATTGTGCGGAGTTGCCATAGGTATTATTATTCAAAGGACAAGACTTTGCTTTGTAAGGGCCTTCAGGGACCCATTCATGACCGGGGAGGCTGAGGTGCCGAGGGCCGTAGCCATAAGCATAATAATAGTGATTCTGGGTTCAGCCGCCCTGAAATGGACGGGGCTCAGGGGTGAAATGGTTTATGTGCCCCAGGCATTCTGGTTTGGAGGACTTGTAGGCGGAATCATCTTCGGCTTTGGAATGGTGATAGCCGGAGGATGCGGAAGCGGGTCGGTCTGGCGGGCCGGAGAAGGCCAGATAAAGCTCATGCTGGCAGTAGTCTTTTTCTCCATTACCGTCTCTCTGGTGGAAAGAGCTATTGATGCAAGCAAGGCACTGACCGCCTTGATGGGTAACAGGGTGTTTCTGCCCCATTTCATAGGATATCGCTGGGCAATCATATCTCTTATAGCCATTCTTCTTCTTTACTATGTGATAACTACCTGGAATGAAAAGACCGAGAAATTTATGGTTGAAATGTAATAGTCTGTAACCGATTTTCTTGCTATGTATCTTTAATCTTAAAAAGGAGGATTTTTTATGGCAGATTTTACACCAAATGAAACTCTTGACTGCAGAGGCCTTAGTTGCCCCATGCCGATACTCAAGACCAAGAAGACGATCAGTGCCATGAAATCAGGACAGATACTTGAAATCCTGGGGACGGATCCAGGCACGAAGAACGATCTGCCGGCTTTTGCAAAAAGGGGCGGACACGAGTATCTCGGCGAAAAGCAGGATGAAGGTTTTTCCCGTTTCTATATAAAGGTGAAGTAGACCTTTAAGGAGGAAAGAAATGGCTAAATCCCTGGGGCTCTTTGTAAGTTCAGACAAGCATCTGGATAAGGTCATATCGCTTTGCCGTGCGGCCAAGCAAAAGGACATCGAAGTGAGCATTTTTTTTACACACAAGGGGACTCTTCTGACGCAAGATCCTCGTTTTAAGGAACTTCAAGGCCTGGCAAAGATGGCGCTTTGTAACGTAGGTTTTGAGAGCAACAACCTCAAAAGACCTGTCGTGGGTATCGAAGAAAAGGACTATGCCACCCAGGCCAGGCACGGAGAACTTATTGAAGAGTCTGAGCGCTACCTGGTCTTTTAGGAGGTATATTTCTCATGGAAAACATCCGTCACGTAGCTTTTCTTATTAAAAAAAAGGAAGACCTGTGGGAGGGCTCCCGTTCCACATTGGGACTCGCTGTAGAAAACTTCTATTCATACATGTTCGTGATAGACGTAGAGGTTGATATGACAGAGAAATATAAAGAAAACCTCGAATGGCTCGCGGACATGGAGTGCAGGTATTTTTCCAATAATAAGGTCAATGTGGAAAAACACGGCTTCGAATACTTGTCACTTGAAGATATCGCTAAGAAGCTTACTGAGATGGATCTCATAATCCCCTTTTAGGAGTCAAAAGTGAAAGTTCTGCATGTGCTCAAGACCCAACCTGATGATATTACTGAAAAGCTCATGTCCGCCTTATCTGAAGGAGAAGAAAGCAATGTCTTCAGACTCTACGATAAGGATGCCGACTATGGCGCCCTTCTGGACAGTGTCTTTTCTCATGACAAGGTTATCTCCTGGTGGTAAGAGCCAGGAGGTCTTCTAAAAAGCGAGGACGGCCTTCCGGGTCGCGCTGAAAGGCCTGTGGATTCTCTGAATGGAAAGACTCCGCACACTGATGGAAGATGGAGTTGCAGAGGGAGTCTTTCCAGGCGCTACTTTGATTGTGTCCAAAATGGGAAGGACAGTCTTCAGCCATACTGCCGGATGGCGCCGCATCGTTCCAACCCGGTCCCCCTTGCGGGAGGATACCATTTTCGACCTGGCCTCCCTCACCAAGCCCCTGATCACGACCTCCGCGGTGATGAGCCTTATAGACAGCGGAAAACTGAGCCTTGATGATACCCTGCCGGAAGTGATCCCTTCAGTCATACCTGAGCCTAAACAATACATCCGCATTGGGTATCTACTCAGCCACTGCTCCGGCATGCCTGCCTGGCATCCCTTTTATCTGGCGCTTGAAGCCGTGCCGAAGCCGTTTCGGAAAACCGAGTTAAGAAGGATGCTGTGTGCCTTGCCGCTTGAGGCGCTTCCCTCGGTAAAGGTCTTGTATAGTGATCTGGGCTTCATGATTCTCGAGTGGGTTGTAGAATGCCTAACTTCAATGGATCTATCAGGCTATATTACGAAAAATCTATTAAGCCCTCTAGGTCTCAAAAGGACATTTCTTTTGCAATCGGCCCATGGATTCCCCAATGAAGAATTCGCCGCAACTGAGGAGTGCCCCTGGAGGAGAAGGATTCTTGAAGGAGAAACCCATGATGAAAACGCATGGGCTCTCGGGGGATTCTCCGGTCACGCAGGATTATTCGGAACGGCCGGGGAGGTGAACTTCCTCTTAAACCTTCTGCTTTCCCATTACAAAGGTAAGAGGCGTGATTTTTTCCGCCCCGATACCGTGAGGGAGTTCTTCGAACGTAGGGATAGCACAGGCGAAAGCAGCTGGGCCCTCGGATGGGATACCCCCTCCCCCACCGGATCCAGCTCAGGAAGATTTTTTTCCAAAAAGAGCGTCGGTCATCTTGGATTCACCGGCACATCCGTATGGATAGACCTTCAAAGAGAAATCTGCGTCACACTACTCACCAACAGAGTGCATCCCAAAAGGGAAAACATAAAGATTCGCTCTTTCAGACCCCTAATACATGACATGGTAATGGAACAGTTTTGTTGACCTTGAACCATGGTCTTGACCGATAATATCCCATGATCTAGACTTCCGCCAACAGTGTGCGGAAGAAGCGCTGTTAACAGGCTGAGTAAAAATCTGAGGATGTATGGCCTGAGATATCCCGGGACATGGGTCTCTATATGAAAATACATCATCATTCCGGCGTAGCCTGTCTCCGACCCCGATCCCGGAGCAGGTATCGATTCTTTTTCCCGGGCATGAAACTTAGCTGAAGGGTATCAGCTCAAAAATCCGGGGTAGGTGCGGCTTAAGCCGCATGGGAACCGTGCGCCCCGCGCCTGAAGGCGCACCTACAGAAGCTGATTCCTGGGCTGCGCAAAGCCATCTCCCCAATTATTGAGCTGATACTCTGAAGGTACTGCGCAGTAAGCAGGGATGAGAAAAACGAAGCGGATGAATGTTTTCCATAAAGAGGGCCAAGAAGCTTTACTCAGCTCCCATCAAATTTTTTGAGGAATTAAATAGAGATGCGATGTAAGACCGTTATTATTATGTTTTTCCTTGTTTTTTTATCATCATTTAACTCCCGGGTCTGCGCTGAAGACACCTCACTTAGAGTAGCGCTTCTTCCGATACTGGATTCCCTTCCCTTCTACTTTGCAAAACAAACCGGCATAATGAAGGCCCATGGCGTCGAAGCCGAGGCATTGCCAGTTGCAAGCGCCCTTGAGCGGGATCAGTTGATGCAATCAGGAAGGCTCGACGGCATGCTCACCGAAATGATCACCACGGCCTCCTTCAACAGAAGCAGTCTCACTATCAAGATAGTAAGAAACGCACGGATATCCTATCCCGACTATCCCATGTTCCGCATCCTTGCCACTCCGGGAAGCCCTGTAAGAAGCCCGACCAATCTCAAAGGAAGCCCAATTGCAATATCAAAGAATACCATCATTGAATTTGTTACCGACCAACTTTTGTTAAACGCGGGAATAAGGAAAGAAGACATAGTCAAACAATCAGTGCCGGTAATACCCGAGAGATTTCAGCTTCTGATGCAGGGCCGGATCAAGGCGGCAACCCTGCCCGACCCCCTGGCAAGAAGCGCCATAGAGGCAGGGGCGATCGAGATAGCCTCCGATACCTCCTATCCGAGATGCGCAGTAAGCGTGCTGGCATTTACCAACCGCTCGGTAAATGAAAAAACGGATGCGTTAAGGCGTTTTTTGGCTGCATGGGATGAAGCCGCCGCATTGATAAACCGCAACCCTGAATCAGCCAGAGTTATTATGCTTAAGAATATTCCCTTTCCTGCCAACATCCGCGAAACCTTCAAGATTCCTACCTTCCCGCGTAACGGAGTACCGGATAACGATCAGTGGGACGACGTAATCAAGTGGATGCTTGCTAAGGGGCTTATTGATTCACCCCCCGCCTACCATGACTCAGTAACCGACCTTCTTTTCAGTTATGATAAAACAAGATGATAGAGGTTCAAAACGTCTCCTTCGCCTATACGGGACAGAGGTCCGTAATCACTGACTGCAACTTTGCCGTCCCTAGAAGATCATCCTGGGCCGTCATAGGTCCTTCGGGATGCGGGAAGACTACGCTCCTCTATCTTCTGGCTGGTCTTCTCAGGCCGGATGCGGGAAAAATCCTTATTGACGGGAAAACCATTACAAGGCCAAGACCGCGCACCGGCCTGGTGCTTCAGGATCACGGGCTTCTTCCGTGGGCAACTCTTGAGGAAAACGTACGCCTCGGATGGAGGATAAGAAGATTCTACGGTCCTGACGGGGTCCACAGCCCTTCAGGTAGATCAGCGAAAGAAGAAGACATCAAGGAAAGGGCGATCTACTGGCTTAAGAGAATGGAGATATATCACGTCAGGCACAGTTACCCTTCCCAGCTCTCAAGAGGCCAGAGGCAAAGAGGCGCCCTTGCAAGGACTCTACTGCTTGAGCCCGATGTTCTTCTGCTTGATGAGCCCTTCGCGGCCCTTGACCCGATGATGAAAGAGGAATTGATCGGGGCGCTAAGAGATATCCATGCCGAGATGATGACGACCGACATAATCGTAACCCACGATATGAATGAGGCAGTCAGGCTTGGCCGGATGATCTTAATCATGAAGACGGCGGGAAAGGGCCCCCCAGCCGTAGTGGAAAACCCCTATTATGAGAAAGGGGGAAACGAGGAGGGGGTAGATATTCTCGTAGAGCAACTCAGGGCGCGGATGGGGGACAGATAATGGCAAGGAACCCTCGCACTTCTAGTCTGATTGTAGGAATTGTGATGTCTCTTCTCATTTGGCAGTCCATCGCCTTTCTCCTGCACAGGCCCATACTTCCGTCTCCTGTTGAAGTGCTTCCCTATTTTTTCCGTCTGATACCGGGCGAGCTTGGTCTGCACCTACTTGCAAGCGCCTGCAGGGTGATAATATCGGTAATTGTTGCTGTGATCTGCGCGGTTCCTGCGGGCCTGGTCATGGGCCAGTTCAGAAGTATTGACCGCCTTATTTATCCCCTCGTAGCGGTTTTTTACCCCATACCGAAGATAGTATTTCTGCCGGTAATATACGTCATCATGGGTATAACCGACCTATCAAAGGTATTTCTCATAGCTATGATACTTTTTTTCCAGATTCTTGTGGTTGTAAGGGATGAGGCCCATGGGCTTTCTCAAGAACTCATCCTTTCCGTTAAATCTTTAGGGGCCGGAAGAAGAGCGCTTCTCAGATTCGTATATCTGCCCGCATCCCTTCCCGCTGTGATAACAGCGCTCAGGGTTTCCGTAGGAACCGCCATAGCGGTGCTCTTTATTGCGGAGCAGTCCCTTACCACCTACGGTCTGGGCTACTATATCGTTGTTGAGACCTACCAGGTGCTCCTTTACCCCCAGATGTATGCTGGGATTTTGGCAATGGGGCTTATGGGACTGGCCTTTTATCTTGCACTGGAGAGTCTTGAAATGAGGCTGAACCGGAACGCGTTTTCAGCAAATAACAACTATGCCGCCTCATAATGATTCACTCGCGATACTCCAACAACCTGAAGGGCCACCTCTGGCTGCCGACACATGACCATAATTTATTCACAGGCTGTGCTTTGCACCCGATCAGACCAGGCATGGTTTGTGACCGGATTATTGGGAACCAGTCAGTAATCAGGGAGATTATTCTATAAGTCCTCCGCTGTAATTGTATGAGATAGAGGGATTATGACAAATGAAAGCTCCGGCAGGTAATTTGAGTGACTGGATAACCGCGGTCCGCCCCCGCACCCTTCCTGCGGCGGTATCCCCTGTGATCGTAGGATCTGCTTTGGCCGCCTCGCACCAATCCTTTTACCTTCCCTCCGCCCTGGCCGCCCTGCTGGGAGCCGTATTCATTCAGATAGGCGTAAATCTGGCAAACGATTACTTTGATTTTATCAAAGGCATTGACACAGGCGAAAGGCTTGGCCCCGTCAGGGTGACGCAGAGCGGCCTTATCTCCCCGGCGAAGGTCTTCGCAGCCATGGTGATCTCCTTTGTACTTGCCTCGGGCGCAGGCATATTGCTCATCATTCACGCAGGCTGGCCTGTTCTTGCCATAGGGGGAGCATCCATCATAGCAGCCCTTGCTTACAGCGCCGGCCCATACCCTCTTTCCTCAAACGGCCTCGGAGACCCTTTCGCATTTTTCTTCTTCGGGCCTGTGGCCGTATGCGGAACATACTATGTACAGGCCCTTGGCCTGAGCGTCGCGTCCCTGATTTTCTCCATTCCTGTCGGTCTTCTTATTGCAGCGATTCTGGTCGTAAACAACCTCAGGGACATTCCGACCGATAAAAAAGTGGGCAAAAGAACCCTTGCGGTGATCATAGGTCCAACTGCCACAAGGATAGAATTTGCGGCTTTGATCTCAGGGGCATACCTCATTGTTCTAGCGCCCGCCCTTTCAGGCCTTTTCTCCTACACTATGCTGCTTGTCTTCGTGAGCTCTCCTGAGGCGCTTTCCCTCACTTTAAGCCTATGGAGACTTTCTGGAAAAGATCTCAACCTCTCTCTTGCAAGGACTGCAAGGCTTACGCTTTTCTTCTCGATTCTCCTTTCACTGGGGTTCATCCTTTGAAGACAGGCTCCCTGAGGTACTCTTGGGAGACCTCCTCCCCTGTGCTTAATCCTCTTTCATTCACTCCGCCGCTTTTGTCGCCTCTCCCTCGTTGCATTCAACGCCCCTCTGTGCTAGAAAACCTATCAGTTATTTAATCAGGGTTTTCAAGAAACAGGTTTGTGCGGACAATGACATTTAGCCAAAGAGAAACTTTTCTTCCGTTTTCAAGGCCGAGTATTTCACTCGAGGATATTGACGCGGTAAAGGATGTCCTCGCCTCGGGCTGGATCACCACGGGACCTAAGGTCGCAGCCTTTGAGGAGGCATTTGCAGGCAAGGTGGGATGCAAAAATGCAGTAGCGCTCGCCTCTGCAACGGCAGGGATGCATCTAATAATCATGGCCCTGGGCATCGGCCCCGGTGATGAGGTCATCACCCCATCCATGACCTGGGTTTCAACGGTCAATCTTATTGTCCTTTCCGGCGCAACGCCTGTATTTGTTGATGTTGACAAAGACACCCTGATGGCCCCTCCTGAAAACTTCCAAGCGGCCATGACTCACCGAACGAAGCTCATGATCCCGGTCCATTTCGCAGGCGCAGCAGCCGATGTTGCTCCTTTAAGGGAGATCGCCGGCAGGGCCGGGGTGGAAATAGTTGAGGATGCGGCACACGCCCTGGGGACTAAATGCGGCGGTATACCGGTAGGGCGGAAGGGCCACGCCATATTTTCCTTCCATCCGATAAAGAACATAACTACCGGCGAGGGGGGCATGTTCTGCACGGATCAAGAGGAGATGGCCCGAAGGATAAGAAGCCTCCGTTTTCACGGGTTGGGTGTGGACGCCTACGACCGAAGCGTGCAGGGAAGATCTCCCCAGGCCGAGGTCCTGGAGCCGGGTTTCAAATACAACATGACAGACATGGCAGCTGCGCTCGGGATAAGCCAACTGGCAAGGCTCGACTCTCTCAACGCAAGACGAAAGGCCCTGGCCATGCTTTACAGGGAAAGGCTAAGCCGAATCCCGGAGCTTATCCCCTTGAAAGACCCGCCCTGTGATATGGAGCATTCATGGCATCTTTTCATAGTGCGCCTAGACATCCGAAAGGCGGGCATATCACGGTACGATTTCATGAGGAGACTAAAAGAAAGAAACATCGGGACAGGAATCCACTTTATGGCCGTCCATACCCAGAGATACTACCGAGAGACGATGCCCATCCGGCCCGGCGCCCTCCCAAATTCGGAATGGAACTCTGAGAGGATCATGTCCCTTCCGCTTTTCCCGGACATGACGGAAGACGATCTGAACGATGTCATTGATGCAGCAAAGGAGGCCCTGGTAAGGTAATCGTCCATGAAGGAAGGCCTTGATCTGTCACTTGTGATACCTGTCTTAAACGAGATAAAGAATCTCGACGAATTAATAGATAGATGCATGAAGGTGTGCGAAGCCCTCAAGATAGCTTACGAGATAATCCTCGTTGACGATGGAAGCACGGACGGCTCCACGAAAAAGATACTGGATGCAGCCCGGGCAAACTGCGGCAGGCTTGTAGGAGTGATCCTCAACAGAAACTACGGCCAGCATCCGGCTGTCATGGCAGGGCTTGCCCAGTCGCGGGGACAGGCGGTCATTACCCTGGACGCCGACCTTCAAAACCCGCCGGAGGAGATACCGAAGCTTTTCCAAAAGATACAAGAGGGCTTCGACGTGGTTGGAACCGTAAGGACGGAAAGACAGGACACCCTCTTCAGGCGCCTTGCCTCCTTTACAATCAACATGGCCGCCAGAAAGGCAACGGGAGTCTCCATGCATGATTACGGCTGCATGCTCAGGGCCTATGCAAGGCCGGTTGTTGATGCCATGCTAAGGTGCCATGAAAGAAGCACATTTATCCCGGTGCTTGCAAACAGCTTTGCCAAGAATACGGTTGAAATACCCGTAAGGCATGAGGGACGAATGGGGGAATCCAAATACAGCTTCTGGAAGCTCATCAACCTTCAGTTCGATCTCCTTACCACCATGACTACATTTCCTCTGAGGCTGCTGAGCCTCATAGGCGGTTTTTTTGCCGCCCTGGGCCTCACTATTGCCCTGCTGCTGATAGCCCTCAGGCTTATTCACGGACCTGAATGGGCGGCCCAGGGGGTCTTTACCCTCTTTGCGGCTCTTTTCTTTTTCGTAGGGGCCCAGTTCACTGCCATGGGCCTCATGGGGGAATACATCGGAAGGATATACCAGGACGTGAGAGCCAGACCTCGTTATTTTATTCAGCAGGTGGCTGGCGCGGAAAAAAGAATCGAAGAATCCAGTTAACGGTCATGCCCTGAATGGGGCACAAAAGATGAACATCACCCCCACCCCTCCCCCGTCGAGGGGGAGGGAATAATGGCGCCCCAGCCCGACGTTTGGACGGTAAAGGGGGAGGGACAAAGGCAAGGGGCATTTTCACATAACCGATTGGTGAAATTATGAAAGCAGTTGTTCTTGCATATCACGACATGGGCTGCGCAGGAATCGAAGCCCTTCTCAATAACCGTTTTGATATCCTTGCGGTATTCACTCACAAGGATGATCCGGGCGAAAATGTATGGTTTCACTCCGTCGCTGAGCTTGCCGCATCCAAGGGCATTCCGGTTTTTGCGCCCGAGGACATAAATCATCCCTTATGGGCGGAAAGAATCAAGGCCTTGGCACCGGACATCATTTTTTCCTTTTACTATAGAAAGATGCTCAAAAAGTCCATCCTCTCCATACCCCACAGAGGCTGCATCAATCTGCACGGCTCTCTTCTGCCCAAGTACAGGGGAAGATGTCCGGTCAACTGGGCCATTATTAACGGAGAAACCCAAACAGGCGTAACCCTTCACTACATGACCCCCAGACAGGACGACGGCGATATCCTGGATCGGGAAGTTGTCATCATAGACTACGAAGACACCGCCAGGAGCCTTTTTGAAAAGATGACTGCGGCGGCTACCATTCTCCTAGAAAGGGCCCTTCCCCTGATCAAAGAGGGAAAGGCGGGCCGCGCTCCGCAGGACAATGCCGCAGCAAGCGCTTTCGGAGGCAGGCGACCCGAGGACGGAGAAATCCAGTGGCATAAGATGGCAAGGGGGGTAAGAAATCTTGTAAGGGCGGTCACAAGGCCCTATCCCGGCGCCTTCAGTCATCTGGGCGACAGAAAGTGCATCTTCTGGCAGGTAAGCGAGGCGGATGTAATCAAAGAGGATATCCTGCCCGGAACGGTAATAACCACAAGCCCTTTCTTGATCGCCTGCGGGACGGGCGCGCTACGGGTTGATTTCGGCCAGACAGACGGTGGAGTCTTCATGACCGGCAGTCAACTGGCAGAGGAAATGGCGATTGCCAAAGGGATGAGGTTCGGGGCATGCCTCGGCAAGAGGATGTCACATCTTAAGAAAAAGAACGTGCTGATACTGGGTGCTGACGGTTTCATAGGAAACGCGCTGAGCGAAAGGCTTTTAGAAAGCGGCCGCTACGAAGTGCACGGTATGGACCTCCAGTCCAGGTATCTGGAGGGACTTCAGAACCGCCCCGATTTTCATTTTCACGAAGGCGACATAGCCATACACAGGGAATGGATCGAATACCATGTAAGAAAATGCGACATAGTGATACCTCTTGTCGCAATTGCTACCCCCATAGAATACACCCGCAATCCGATCAAGGTCTTCGAACTGGACTTCGAGGAAAACTTAAGGATCATCCGCTACTGCGTGCGCTACGGAAAAAGAGTGCTTTTCCCCTCTACATCCGAGGTGTACGGGATGTGCGATGACCCTGAATTCAATGAGGACACCTCCAGACTCATCCTCGGGCCGATAAGGATGCAGAGGTGGATATATTCCTGCTGCAAGCAGCTCATCGACAGGGTGATATGGGCCTACGGGCAGAAGGAGGGGCTAAAATTCACGCTCTTCCGACCCTTCAACTGGATAGGCCCCAGGCTCGACACGCTTGATTCGGCAAGGATCGGAAGCTCCAGGGCCATTACCCAGCTCATACTCAACCTTGTTGAAGGAACTCCCATCCAGTTGATTGACGGCGGCAGGCAGAAGCGCTGCTTTACAGCCCTTGAAGACGGGATCGAGTGTCTATACAGGATAATAGAAAACGAAGGCGGAAGATGCGATGGACAGATAATAAACATAGGCAATCCTGTAAATGAGGCAAGTATCAAAGAGCTTGCCGAGATTCTGCTTGCCGGGTTCGAGGCTCATCCCCTGCGGTCTAAATTCCCCCCCTTTGCCGGTTTCCGAACCGTGGAGAGCAGGACCTATTACGGAGAAGGTTATCAGGATGTCCAGCACAGGAAACCCAGCATCAAGAATGCAGCAAGACTCGTGGGATGGACCCCTAAGATAACCCTTGAGGAAGCGGTTATAACGACTCTCGATTTCTTCCTGAGGCAGGCCGCAAGCTCGGCTGAGTATTGTGCTACCGCATGATGCGGGATATGCGCAGTGCGGTTGAAACCGCACCTGCAAACTCACTTAAGCCGGGATTCTTCGGACCGGAACGACCCAAACGTTCATGGCCGAGCGGTCCCAAACAGCCATGAAAACTCCCCTTTTCCTGTATCCCCAACCCGCTGCGGGAGAGGAAATGGGGAAAATGATTTTTCTGATAAATTTTGGTTTCCAGGTGCAAACAATCAAGGAATAGACGCATTGAAATCGAAAATTGCCGGTCTGAGAATTGATCTTGACACCTTGAGAGGCACCCGACTCGGAGTACCAAGGCTGCTATCCATCCTGGAAGCAGCAGGTGTCAAGGCAACCTTTTTTTTCTCGGTAGGACCCGACAACATGGGAAGGCACCTCATAAGGATGCTGAGACCCCGTTTTTTTCTAAAGATGCTTCGAACCAGGGCCGCATCTCTTTACGGACCTGATATATTGATAAGGGGAACCATCTGGCCTGGCCCCAAGATAGGAGAAAGATGCGCTGATCTTATAAGGCAAACAGCCTCTAGCGGACATGAGATAGGGCTTCATGCCTGGGATCACCATGCCTGGCAGGCGGGCATAGAGCGCATGGGGCCTGCCAAGTTAAGGGATGAGATAGGAAAAGGGTTTAACGCGTTAAAGGAAATACTTGGGAGGGCGCCCACCTGCTCCGCGGCCCCCGGATGGAGATGCACGCAGGAGGCAATTGTTGCCAAGGAAGACTATCGCTTTCTCTATAACAGCGATTGCCGCGGCTATAGCGTATTTAATGCGGCCGTGAGTGGTAAGAGCCTTGCCACGCCCCAGATACCTGTCACCCTTCCTACCTACGATGAACTGATTGGAAGAAAGGGTGTAAGGCCCTCGGACTATAACGGAAAGCTTCTAAGCCTATTCCGAGATGACGGTCTCAATGTTCTCACGGTGCATGCAGAGGTGGAGGGGGTTTCACGCGCTGCCATGTTTGAAGATTTTCTCCTTGAGGCGAAGAACTCCGGATGGAACTTTGTTCCTCTTGGTGAGCTGTTAAGAGATTATAACGAAATAACCACATCGAAAATCCGCAGGCTAGAGATCCCGGGCCGTGAAGGATGGGTCTGCGTTCAAGAACCGGCGGAAAGTCGGTGAAAGCAGTTTTGGATACCCTGACCAATCAAGACAACCGGAGAGAACAGGGCTCCAAAACGCTGCATCCGCCCTTGCCGGATGAGACAGGTCTCGGCATGAGGAAGTGGATATTTGCGGTCTTGGCCGTTTATGTCTTGCTTTTCATAGTCCCCTTGGGCGTCCGACCGCTTGTCATCCCTGATGAAACCCGCTATGCAGAGATACCAAGGGAGATGATAGAGACAGGGGACTGGGTGGTTCCCAGGCTTAACGGCATCCGATACTTTGAAAAGCCCGTAATGGGATACTGGCTCTCAGCCGTTTCCATAGTGCTCTTCGGAGAGAATGAATTTGCCGCAAGGCTTCCAGCCGCCCTCTCAGTTGGGCTCACGTCTCTTATAGTTTTTCTTCTGGTCGCTTGTAGGGGAGCAGGAAAACAGGTCGCTCTTATTGCCTCATTTATCTATCTTACCTTTGCGGAGGTATTCGGGGTAGGCACCTTCAACGTCTTGGACAGTCAGTTGACTCTTTTTCTAACGGCCGCCTGCGCCTCTTTTCTCTGCGCTTTTCTATCCTCTGAGGCCAAGACAAGGTTTCTATGGCTTTCGTTTACCGGAATTTTCTGCGGCCTTGCCTTTCTCACAAAGGGATTCCTTGCCTTTGCCGTTCCCACCCTTGCTGCCGCACCCTTTCTGTTGCTCCAACGGAAGGCGCGCTCGTTGTTCAGCATGCCATGGATACCCATTTTGTTTGCCGCCTTCACATGCCTTCCCTGGGCCGTCCTTATCGCTCAGAGAGAGCCGACCTTCTGGCACTATTTCTTCTGGGTAGAGCATGTAAGACGATTTTTCTCAGATAACCCTCAACATCCTCAGCCTTTCTGGTACTTTGCAGCCCTTCTCCCGCTTCTATCCTTTCCCTGGAGTCTCTTTGCGCCGGCTGCAGTCGCATGGTACAGGAAGACCAAAGGCCGTGACATACTGATCCGCTTTTCCCTGTGCTGGTTTGTCTTTCCCTTTCTCTTTTTCTCCGCCTCCAAGGGGAAGCTTGCCACTTATGTCCTTCCTTGTCTGCCTCCGCTTGCCATACTTATCGCAAATGGATTAAACGGCTATCTTGAAGGAGGGAGGCGCAGGCTTTTTTCCTTCTTTGCTCTGAGTTCATCCGCTCTGGCAGCAGCAGGAGCAGTGGTTGTGATTATCCTTGTATTGTTTCCTTTTTCAAAATTAACGCTTTTTGGACCATCCGAGTTGTGGAAGCAGCTTCTTATTGCCTTTACACTGACAACCTGGGCAATACTGGCCTTTCTTGCAGGAAGACTTAAGGAGAGAAAAACCGTCCTGGTTCTTATAGCGGCGGCACCTCTACTGGCTTACTTTTCAACCCATTTCATACTGCCTGAGGGCATAGAGGCAAGGAAGGCTCCAGGGGCATTTATAGAGCGCCATGGAATCGAGATACCTGAAGGGGCAGTGGTTGTCTCTGATGAGGCCCTTGCCGCATCTGTCTGCTGGTACCTGAAGAGGAGCGACGTACACCTGCTCCTTGACGGGGGCGAACTTGAACACGGCCTGACATATCCGGACTCGGTACAAAGGCTTCTCAATCTGGACGGATTCAAGTCCCTGACTCTTAAATCCGACGCAGGAGGCGTAGTACTTTTCGCAGACAGCCGCTTCTATGCGCGCACCGCCTTGCCTCCGCCCAAGGAGGTCAAGACCGAAGGGCGTTTCACCATAGCAATATACAACTCCACAAAATAGCGTCCCGGGTTGTCCTGATCTAATCTAAGTAAACGCTCATGACAGAAATATTTTGTCGCCCCCGCTAATGAAAATTTTCCTCCGGATCTGCACTTTGCGAGGTCGAGGATTTCCCTCCCCCCGCGCGGGGGAGGGTCGGGGTGGGGGGTGTATTTTCACGGTAAACTCAGCATCTCCGACAGTGAAACAAACGTAAAAGAAACGCCGCCCCCTCAGGGAGTGCCGCCTTAATCTCGGCTCTTACATCCTGGCCTGCATGTCCTGGCCTGCGCAAAGCCATCCCCCAATTATTGAGCTGATACGCACAGATCGTAATCAATACATCGGAATAACCTTACCAAAATTCCGATTACTTCGGATATTCCAGTTTGACACAATGGTTATCGCTGTTACATTGCTCAACATGGTTGCTATCAGGACTGACCGAACATTTCCCCAGGGTTTTACATGAGGAATCCGTCTACGCCTTACCCGGCAGGGCAGGGTCGTCTCTCTTTCCGCATAACCTGCGGCAGTCAAACAACAAAAACAAAAGACAATTGAGGGGAGTTATTTATGAGTGAAGAATACAGAAGTATGTGGAAGGACCTCGGGCTTGATCTTGAGGCCCACGACGCGCTGCTGGCCGCGCTCGGACAAGGATACAAAGATGTCTTCATGACACAGGAAAACCGCCCAAAGGGTATGGAGTATTTTGATTTCGTGGTGAGCCAGGTCCACGGTCTAAGGGTCAAGGAGTTGCTGGATGAAAAGGCCGCCGGCAGAAAGGTCATAGGCTCCTTTTGCGTGTTTGTTCCTGAGGAGATCGTGAGGGCGGCTGACGCAACCCTTGTAGGACTTTGCACCGGAGCGGATTTCGCGACGGAAGAGGTTGAGAAGTATCTCCCCCGCAACACCTGCGCCCTCATTAAATCCGCCTTCGGCTTCAAGCTTGGAAAGGTATGCCCTTACATCGAGTCTGCGGACATGATAGTTGGTGAAAACACCTGTGACGGAAAGAAAAAGTCCTACGAGACGTTGGGAAAGCTGGTCCCCAATCTTTACGTAATGGACCTTCCCCAGGTGAAAACAGCAGGCGGAAGAGAGCTTCTCAGAACTGAATATCTACGCTTTAAGACGGCGGTTGAAGATCTCACCGGGGTCAAGATTGACGCGGCAAGGCTAAAGAAAGGCATAGAGATAGTCAACAACAAGAGAAAGGCTATTCACAGGCTCGCAAAACTAAGAAAGGCTGATCCTGCCGCCATATCAGGTCTCGATGCACTTCTCATAAATCAGGTCTTTTTCTATGACGATCCCGTGCGCTTCACGAACTCTGTAAACAGGATTTGCGATGAGCTTGAGGCCAGGATTGCCAAGAGCGAAGGGGTGTTCCCCAAGGGCGCCCCGCGAGTTCTCCTTTCAGGCTGCCCCATGGCGGTCCCAAACTGGAAGTTACCCTGGATCATAGAGACCTCCGGCGCCGTCATAGTCGGAGAGGAATCCTGCGTCGGAGAGAGGGGAACAAGAAATCTGACGGAACCCAAGGCCGAGACGGTTGATGATCTCATGGATGCCATTGTCGAGCGCCACTTTAAGGTTGACTGCGCGATATTTACACCCAACCCGGACAGGATCGCCCATGTAAAGGAGATGGCCGGGGATTACAAGGCCGACGGTGTCATACACTATAGTCTTCAGTTCTGCCAGCCATATATCATGGAATCCATACCGGTTGAAAAGGAACTCGAATCGGCACGCATACCCACATTGAGGATCGAGACAGATTACGGCAGCGAGGACGCCGGTCAGCTCAAGACCAGGATCCAGGCCTTTATCGAAATGATCGGCTCAAAGTAGGGAGAAGTCGGTTTGGATTATCCTAGATGCGCCGGCATTGATATCGGCTCCCGCTCCATAGAGCTTGTTGTCGTGGAAGGAAGCAGGGTAACCGAATCCAGGCAGGCGGACACCGGCTATGACCCGATATCCCAGGCAAAAACCATCCTTGAGGGCGTCTCCTACGACCGTATCATGGCAACCGGCTACGGAAGGGCTCTCTTTGAGATCGCCTTTGAAGCCCCTACCGTAACTGAAATAAAGGCCTATGCGGTAGGGGTCAGATCTGTTTTCCCGGATGCAAAGACCATCCTGGACATAGGCGGCCAGGACAGTAAGGCCATAGCACTTACCGAGGACGGAAGGGTCGGCAAATTCGAGATGAACGACCGCTGCGCGGCCGGCACGGGAAAGTTCCTTGAAATTATGGCAAGATCATTAGGTTACGGGCTCTCCGAATTCGGGCGGGAGGCCCTCAAGGCCGCAAAGCCTTTACAGATCAACAGCATGTGTACCGTCTTTGCAGAATCCGAGGTCACATCCCTGGTGGCAAAAGGGGAAAACCGCCGCGACATAGCTATGGGTCTTCACAGGTCAGTTGTGCGAAGGGCGGTATCCATGCTCAAAAGGGTCTCCGCTGCCCGGCCTTTGGTCTTTGCTGGAGGAGTGGCCCTTAATCCATGCATGATAAAACTGCTGGAGGAGGCTATGGACAGCCCCGTTAACGTCCCGGAACAACCTCAGATGATGGGAGCTTTGGGAGCGGCCCTTCTTGCCTGCGGGGCATTCGGCAGGCCCTGAAATAGACGATTGATATGGCAGTTTACATCTACAGGGAACCGCAGTTCAGAAAATGGCTGGAGGAACTCAAGAAAGGCGGCGGCAAAGCCGCCCTTGTATCGGAGCGTGCCGAAAAGCTCATACGAGCATACGCCTCCAAGAACAGGATGCTCCCACAGAGCACCAAAACCATGACAAAATATGGGGAAGCGAGGATACCCAATTCCAGGAAGTTCAACCTGGGCGCCGGATATCGGCTTATTTGCATGAGAAAATTTGAGGATATCGTGTTTCTCTGCGTAGGGCCACATGACTTCTGCAACTGCTGGATAGATAACAATCGCGGACTCGATCCTGATATCCAAAACGACTGTCTTTTAGTCGAGCCCCGCCCAGTTGCAGACAACGAAGGTTCGCTTGAAAGGCCCGAGCCGGAAACCGATTATGACAGGCTGCTTATGAGCCGCATTGATGAACGCACGCTTAGAAAGATATTCTGCGGCCTGAACAGATATTAAGAATCAATGCTGACCCTGTTTCTGCCCTCTTCTTTGCTCCTGTAAACCTGCGAGTCGGCACGCCTTACTACATCCAGCCCCGATTCCCCGGCGCGCGATAACGCTCCCCCGAAGGAGGCTGTCACCGAGATCATCTTACCTCCATGATCAACCCAACTATACTCGACCAGCATTCGGAGCCGCTCACCCAGGTTACCCAATCCGTCTGCCGACATATTGCTCATTATTACGACAAACTCTTCTCCTTCCCAGCGACAGACCACATCAAGCCCCCGGAGTGCGTTTGACATGGCCTTGGCTACCATGCATAGGACCTTATCGCCCACATCATGGCCCCAGGTATCGTTAACGTCCTTGAAGTGATCAATGTCCACGAACAAGACAGCAAAGGAGATGCCATAATCCTTTTGGTCCTTTTCGCACTCGGAAAGCCGCATCTCGGCGTATCGCCGGTTGCCTATGCCGGTCAAGGGGTCTGTCAGTATCTCCTTTCTGAGCTTCTGGATCTCCTCCAGCACATTGACCTGCTTTGCGTTGCTGTTAAAAATCTCAACCGCCCCAAGGATCTCTCCCTTGGAACCACGCATGGCCGTGGCCCTCACATCCACAGGCACCCGGTGGCCCAGCTTATGGTGAAGAAAAACCTGGGCCTCCCTCATGGTGCCGTCCGCAATCACCGCCTCCAAAGGGCATCCTGTTACGCAGAGCTGCTTTCCGGAGGCATCCACGTGCCTGAGTATATTATCAGCGCAGGACCTTCCGATAACCTCCCCGGCCGCGTAACCGCTTATGCGCTCAGCCCCCCTGTTCCAGAAGGTGACGCGCCTTTCCCTGTCAACGAAGTAAACGCCGTCTGCTATACTGTCAAGAACTTGTCTGTAGAACTCTGTTTCCATATTGCCTCCCCGATCCGAGCGTTATCTCAGCACTGAACGAACCGGATTTCAAATCTAATCTTTTCCCCACCCGGTTTAAGCACGAGCCGACGCACAAATCTTGCCGTTGACATATTACCCTTCAGATGGGACAGTTATCAATGAAATTTATAGATAAATTGTATCAGCTCAAAAATGCGGGGTAGGTGCGGCTTCAGCCGCACATGAACCGTGCGCCCTGCGCTTGAAGGCGCACGTACAGAACCTGATTCCTGGTCTGCATGGCCTGGTCAGGGCAAAACCATCCCCCCAATTATTGAACTGATACGATAAACTTGATATAGTTCCTTATAAATGGACACGGAGTTTCCTAATGGGCTTCTCCTGCAATATAGTAAGCTGTTATTATCGCAGCTAAAGGCTTTCACGTAAATTATTTCCAGTCAACGGTTGGCTTTCCTTAAACAGTATATGAAGGTATGTGAGGGACCATAATGAAAAAAGTAATCTTTATTTGTATCCTGGTTCTTGGTGTCTGCTCTGCCGCCGCTGACTCACTTCCGCCTGCTCCAGTGGGCGTATCTCCGGGAGGATGGAACGGGGCAGCAGTCATAGTAAGCAGTTGCCCGACTTTTAGCTGGTCTTCAGTTGAATGGGCCGTTGGGTACAGGGTTGAGGTATTCAAGGCGCAGGATGATTCAACAGACCACGGAGAGATGGCACAAAGGGGTGAACTTGTACTGAGGGTGGATATCCCGGCGCCTGCGCTTTCCTGGAGTGCATCCGGAAATGACGCATTGCAGACAGGGGAAAGCTATGTCTGGTTTGTAAGGGCCTTTGACTCAAAGGCAGAGGGACAGTGGTCTCTTGGAAACAGATTCATGGTGGATGTCTCAGTTGCCTTGGCCGGGATGGATGAAGCTTTAAAGGACAGGGTAAGGGATTATGTGAGGAGAGACTCGGAGATACGCAGCGCCATAAGGGAAATATATCTGGAATCCGGTGACCGGTCAAAAGGAGCGGTCGTCGCGGCGGCATCAGGGGAGAACCCTTCAGGTGAGACACTTAAGGGCTTGGAGGGCACAGCCAACACATTCTATGGTCTCGATGCCGGATTGAGCATTACCTCACATCCAGCCAACACAGGATCGAACAATACTTTTGTTGGGGCATCGGCAGGCAAGGCAACCACCACCGGAAACGACAACACGTTTTTGGGACAGTCATCTGGGCAGTCTAATGTTTCCGGGACTCAAAACACGTTCATTGGGGTTGAATCAGGATACAATAATAACGAAGGGACTGGTAATACCTTCCTGGGTTATTACGCCGGACATAGCAACGTCAGCGGCGGCACTAACACCTTTCTTGGCATATTTGCCGGTCATGGCAACACATCAGGCTCTGACAATACGTTCATCGGAAAGAGTTCAGGGGTAAAGAATACCGAAGGCCTCAGGAACACCTTTGTGGGGAACTTCAGCGGCTTTGAAAATGTTAAGGGAGAATACAACTCCTTCCTGGGCGACATGGCAGGTAAGAATAATACGTATGGATCATCCAATACCTTTATGGGAGAGGCCGCTGGCCTTAATAACAATGGCTCAGACAACGTCTTTTTAGGAAGGGTATCAGGTGCAAACAACACGGGCTCAGGCAACGTCTTTCTGGGAAAGAGCGCCGGTCAGGGGAATCAAAATGGAAACTATAATGTCTTCATAGGTTACCAGGCCGGGTATAATGATAATGGCTCCAGCAGGCTCTACATCCATAATTCAAACTCCTCCAGTCCCCTTATTTATGGCGAGTTCTTCAACCGCTCAGTTAAGATAAACGGGAGCCTTATTATTTCCGATCTCGCATCGCCTTCCGACATATCCCTCAAGAAGGATATCCGGCCGCTTGAGGATTCGCTGGGGAAGGTCACAAACCTCAAAGGAGTAGCCTTCAAATGGCGCACTGAGGAAAATCCGGATAGAGGTTTCAGCAATGAAAGGCAGATCGGGCTCATAGCACAGGATGTGGAGAAGGTCCTACCTGAGCTTGTGAGAACCGGAAAAGACGGAAAGAAATCGCTTTCCTATGACAAGTTAACGGTCGTCCTTGTTGAAGCCGTCAAAGCTCAGCAGGCGCGGATGGAAGCGCAGAACTCGGAGATAGCGGCTCAGAACCAGAGGCTTTCGGCCCAGGAGGCTCAGATCGAGGAACTCAAGACTCTTGTGAAGCAACTGTCTTCAAAGATTCTGTGACTCTTGCGCAGAGGGTTATGGCAGATGTCAACGAAGAAAGATTTCTCTATCCGGTCAGTGAAGGACAAGCAAGATGCTTTTGAGGTATCAGCTCAAAAATCCGGGGTAGGTGCGGCTTCAGCCGCATGGGAACCTTGCGCCCTGCGCCTGAAGGCGCACCTACAGAAGCTGATTTCTGGTTTGCGCAAAGCCATCCTCCCCAATTATTGAGCTGATACCTTTTGAGGAAATTCGCTGGAAACAGGAAGTAATCAGGATAGTCAAGTGCTAACAATCGTGCCCTTAAGTTATCCCAAATATTTCAACTGGTTCCTGGATGTTCTTTAAGGCAAATGTTCCCATGCTCGTCGTCCGGCAAAAATCCTTGACCCGTTGGGCTGTCTCCTTGCAGAGAAATACTGCGCCGCCCCTCGCCTGGGAGCATATATGAGCAGCCAGATTCACCGTAGCCCCATGGGTAGTATAGGTCCACCTGACTCCGGTATAGCTTTCAAACTTATTTGTTCCCACAACGGCCGGGCCTGAGGTAATGCCGATATTGATGCACAGCGGTTGATACCTTCCCCGGTAGGTCTCATTCACCTTTGAGGTCTGCTCACGGATCATCAGGGCTGCCCTGACTGCTTCGCCGGCCTTGGTCCTTTCGTCAGCCGAAAAAAATACCACCAGCAAACCATCGCCTGATGTCTCCAGCACATCGCCGTTGTTTGTGTAGATTGCGTCCATGAAGACGGAGAAATAGCGCTCGACAAGATCATTGACGGCAGCCGCTCCAATCTGCTCAGTAATCTTGGTGTAGCCCTCAATATCCAGGAACATCACTGATACGTCACACTCTTTAGGGTCCAGGCACAGGGTTGTTCCGGTGTCTTCAATGATCCGCTTAAGCGTGGTTGGAACAAATTTACAAAGGTTGGATTTTATGCTTTCAAGAATCTCTACCTTCCTCAAGGCTGCTTTAAGCTCACTGAGGGTCGTCTCCAGCTCTTCGTTCTTGGCCTGAAGTTCCACATTAAGTCTTGAGATCCTCTCAAAAGAACACGCGTTTCTGAGAGCAACCACAAGATTGTTAACGAGGGTGATAAGCAACTCCTTGTCATCCTCTGTTATGGCGACGCCTGTTAATTTGTCACCCAAGATTAGAAGTCCCTGGCACTCATCGGCCAGCCCAAATGGAAGAAGGGCTGCAACCTCAGAAAGGAATCCCTCCGGTGCAAGCATCACTGAACCGCTGTCACTCGTCCCTGCTAAGATCTTGGTCATCCTGAGGCTTGATTCCTTAAGGGCGTCTATATTTTCATCATCAAACCCAAAAGATATGAGCCTTGCCCCATCAAAGTCATCCGATTTCTGAACGAACACTGCCCCTTTGCTTATCCCAAAATTCCCCATGCTCATCAGAAGGAAATTTCTCAGTATCGTGTCGAAATCAATGCTGCTGAAAAGCTCGCTACTGACGTCGTACAGCGTCTTAAGGTGATAGATACGCCTGTCGAGTTCAGAGGCTGAATCGGGCCGGTTACTCTCCATCTTTCCCTCTGGTTAGCTCCCAATCCGGCCCCAATATGGCCTCCAGAGCGCTCTCAAAGGAATCATAAAGCTTTGCCAGCTTTGTGATTCCTACCATATTGAAGATCTTTTTGAAGTGATCTGAAAGTCCGGACACAGCTACATGCTGATTTAAGGCCTTTGCCTTGAGCATGAGATCAATCAAGACCTTAAGCCCCTCGCTATTGAAGTATGCCTCTGATTCAAAATTAAATAGGATCTTGCTGGATGGATGAGACTCCTGACGGCGATAGGCCTCCTCCAGCACCGGTTTTGTTTGATAGGTTACATCGCCCTTGCATGTCCATATCAAGAGATCTGATACCCGCTCTTCCTTTATCTCGTTTTTTCCGGGCTTCATCAAGCACCTCTCAGACCAGGGCAAACTTTTCAGGAAGCAGAATGCCATGCGACCGGCATCCTACCGAAACAAGTCAAATGACCGCCAGCAATATGGGACTCAATTAAATCGCATTTAAGATGTAATAGCCGGATAATATACCCCCGACTTCAAGCCACAAGGTTCTTTTCGCCGCAGTTGGAAAAGAAAACAGTGAAGGTCGTGCCCCCTGATTCGTAACACTCCTCAATATTAGAGCAGTTAGGGCAATTGTCTATGCTGCCAGGGCATATATCGGTAGCAGAAAGAATAAAACGGCATCTGGAAGATGTTATACCCATCTTAAACTTGTAACGTTCTGAGAATATGACCATTCTAAGAAGGTCAGCGCCTTTTCCTCCGGCGTTGAAATCATAGGGCCTCTTTGAGCAATACGCGTTTGTGTCCTGCGTCGGGTAAAAGCCTTCGAAAATAAGCTTTTGATCTTCCTCTATAATACCAATACCTGTATCACTAACAACAAGCTCCACACCTCCAGAGCGGTCCCTTACTATGATCTCAACCTTCCCACCGCCGGGAGTGTTTTCTACAGCGTTTTTTATCAAACCCGTAACTATTTTCTTAAGTAGTGTCCATCCGTAAATGAGATAGTTTTATCGAGTTCAAGGCGGGCGATAATTTTAACCACAGGAATACATGGAGGTATTTCGAGGATTAAAATTTGAGCCCAACGCCGAAATCGGTGAAAATAGCCATTTACGGATGAACACTAACTATATCACGGCAAGAGCCCCCCGAGAAATGCCGGCATCAGCAAGAAGATCAGGAAGCCATTTTTATCTCAGCCACATCCGCGTTGATATCCCCGCCAGTGCTAATCCCTATAAAGCGCTAATGGCCTCGGAAACGGAGTCATATATGGTTGCCAATCTGGCAATCCCCACCATCTTGAAAATCTTTTTGAAATGCTCTGAAAGGCCGGTAATCCCTACCTTCTGCTTTGTTTTGTTGGTCTTTGCCAAAAGCTGGATCAGGACGGCAATGCCACCGCTGTTTATGTAGGCCCCTTCACCGAAATCAAGAACAAGACCCCGGGCACCTGAGGCGTCAGGGTTTGCATAAGCCTGACTGAAAAAAGATTCGGAGGCACTGGTCACATCTCCCTTGATGTCCAGGAGGGTTACCGTGCCGTGCCTTTCTATGACAATCTGGTTCTCGTTTCCCATCCAGCAGCCCTCCGCTTAGAGTCTTGAAACTCCTTATCACCAGACATTTGTTCGAAGACGGAAACTAGAAAGGGACCTTTGATATTTCATGGGGCTCAACCCTTTCGACTAGATTAACTGTCCTCTCCTGGACCCCTTTCAGATCGAAGATAAGCTCAATTGTCCTTTGATATGCATCAACAACGTCGAAATCCCTTTTTGCAAGTTTCCGATAGACGTTACTTTCGGAAAGGCCCGAGACCAACCTTGGCACTTTTCCTTCTATCGATACCGAGTCAATGTGAGCAGCCGCTCCACCCTCCTGTCTGATCCTTATTCTTGCCTCCTGTCTGTCGCCAAGGAACGGCTTGAGGCCCAATACCTTTTGAGAAAAATAATGGTTAAAAGGCAAAAAGCCTGCCTTTCCCCAATTTCCTTTCAGCAATACCTCTACACTGTAACCGGAGACGTGACCTTGGGTCACCGATGTGCGTGCTTGCTCCGTTGATGTTGTATGAAGGAAAAGGCGACTATGTTGTTCCCCGATAGTCGCTTCTACTCTTATAACTGATGGCAGGATTAGACTCTGAAAAAAGCATAAAGCTAAACATAGTGCCAAAGGAAATGCTTTACTTCTCATGGGATGCGACTCCTCTTTAGCAGGAGTGTTCGTTTCAAAGCCTCAGGCGTTGGGCACAGGGTACCGATACCCTGAGCTGCCTTCGGCTTATTGGCCGTTGCCGGGAACAAAGTCTGGGATAGCCTCAGGTTAAGGTGGCCATCTCAATTGAATTCATCTTAGATATCTATTGTTTAAATAAATGCATCTCTCAGTTAGTATTTGACTTGACCGATTATCTTAACAACCCCATCCATACCGCAATAATCAGCAACTGCATATAGAGCCAGCGTTACTCTGTCACATTCAAGGTTTCCAAAAGGTTTCTGGGGTGTGATGGAATCTATTTGAAATTTATAGCAAAAGTTTTTGCGGCAGAATGGAAATGAAAATTTGTTGCCCTTTGTTTGAAAAAAGCTGTGATCAGGGGAGACGTGGAAAGGCGTAGGGGAAAGGACGATCCTGCTCTTATCCCAGGATTTTTCTGTAAATCGCTTTGGTCAGGCCTTCCGGCTCAGACGCAAGGCCTTCTCTGAGGGCTCTTTCACATTTCATATAGACCTTCAGAGCCTCGTTTCTCTTTCCCTGTCCGGCGCAGATAGTCATCAGTTTCCGGTAGGCATCCTCCATAAGGGGATCTGCATCAATAGCTTTTCTGCAAAATTCTGCCGCTTTTCCAAGCGACCCCCGATCTTCATAGAGCTTGGCCGCCTTCATGAGTGCCGCAATGAACTGCTGCTTTAGTTTTACCCTTCTTGCCTGGGACCAGTCCGTGTAGAGTTCTTCAGGCAGGAAATCGCCCTTGAAAAGCTCAATGGCCTTTTCGTAGAAGGACAATGCCGCCTTTATGTCTCCCTCCCGTTCCTTTGACTCACCCATCTCAAGCAGCGAGATAAACTCGTGGACATCAGCCTCGCACAATTCACTGTCCAGAAAAACCTGATTGTTCTTAAGATGCACATAGCAGGAACCAAGCTGCCTAACCAGGTCCGGTTCCAGAGACTTGCGAAGCCTCCAGAGCCCGGCCTTGAAAGTCTTTTCAGCCGAATCAGGGGCACTATCGCTCCATAGCCTATCAATGATCAAATCTTTTGAAACACCCCCTGGTCCGCCGGAAACAATGGCCTTCATAAGCCGTTTGGGCTGACTCCCTTGCCAGTCCTCCTCCCTCATGACGGATCCGCCCCTTATTACCCGAAAGCCTCCCAGGGTCTCAATTCGAATTCGAGGAAGGGCAGCACGGTGAATATCAAGCTTAATTCTTGCCGCGATCCCGCGAACACTGGGACTTCCGTTATGGAAAAGGCGATCTAATGCCGGCCGTACCATGTGGAAAGGTATTGTTGACAATAGATGCTGCGCGTAATCCGAGACGCCCTCGATTTCAAGTTCGATGGCAAGGAAACATACTTCAAGGAGATCATTTTGGCTTAAAATGACGAAGTGATCGGAGGATCTATCCATGGCGAGTTTCAATCCGGCCATCAAATGAACTACGGCATCTTCTTTATTGCCGCTTCTGTTCTTCAGAAGGGCGAACGCAAAATGCGCGTCCACTTGCGGGAAGCATTTAATTTCCGAAAAATAATTCAAGGCCTCGCTGAGATCCTTTTCAGCAGATCCGTAATCGCCGAGATGAAGGGAGACAAAACCGTTTAAAACCCCGCTGATCGCAAGATGGTAGTCAGAGCGCGCCTTATCTGAACCCAACATCTGACGCGACCGAGTGATACGCTCGGCCGCCTTCGGGTACTCTCCCTGAAAATAGTAACTGCGCCCCAGGTACAACAGGGCAAGACCCATCATAAAAACATTACCGATGGACTCAGCGAAACCGAAGAGACGGTTTCCTATATCCTCAGCAGCGCTGTATTGGTGTAAGCCGGGTTCCAGCAAGAGATCATAAAGGAGCGTCACCGGGTATAGATAGGTGAACCCATGGGCTTCAGCCTCCCTGCGCGCATCCTGGAGGTACTCCAAGGTCTTTTCAAGGCGTCCCCTAACCAACATAGAGTCGCAATTCGCAATGGAGCAAAGGATATTGATATTGGGATTAGGATATTTTTCAACCAGTCCCCTGACTTCTTCTGCTTTTTTATCTAACTGATCAAACTCACCTGCCCAGGCCAAGGACCGTAAAGCATTGACCTGGGCTTGTGCCTCAAGCGCACGGTCTCCCAATTCCTTCGCTATCAGGCATGCGTTATCACATGCGCGAAGGCCCTTTCTCGGATTGCCTCCGCGGATGGTAAGCGCGAATCCCAACTGTAACCATAGGGTTCCCCTCTCAAAAGGGTACGCTTCCCCACCTAAAGACCGGAGCAAATCCTCCGCCTGTCGAATCAATGACTTTATAGGTATCACATCTTGGCCCCTTACAACGGAAGCCTCGATCATCAGCGCGAGAGACATGAGTTTACCTCGAATATCTCCCTTCTCCGAAAAAAGGGATAAGGCATTGCCAAGGTCTTTCAGATTCTCCGCAGCATTTGTAAAGCGCCTTGTCATTGACAGATACAGGAGGAGCCATGGGCTTTTCTCCAGGAGGTCTTGAGGAATAATTGTCAACCAATTGGCTATCTCTCCTACTCTACCAGTTCTAAGGAGACTCAGACCGATCTTTTCAATATGAGCGGTCGCGCTTGAGAGATTGCCAGCAAGAAGGCAGAAATCTACGGCTTCACGTAATTCGCCTCTTTGCTCAAGGAGAGAGGCTGCCCTGGAATATAGGGCTCTTTTTTCATTTTCAGGAAGCCTAGAGTGCAGCCTGCTTTTCAGAAAATCCCTGAAAATAAGATGATAGCGAAAGATCCAGCCCCTCTTATCGTCATAGGCCCGGTGTACGAAGAGGCAACGTCTTACAAAATCCAGCAGCACCTCCTCTGCATCTGAGATGCCGGTTAAATCCCTTGCAAAGTCAGAGGCAAATGATTCCAGGATTGAGGTCTTAACAAGGAATTCCTGGATCCGGAGCGGCTGAGAGGCAAAGATTTCCTGACCTAAATATGAAAAGACCTCTGATTTGAGGCTATCAGGTATACCTCTGACCACATATTCCTCCCTCAACTCCTCCTGCAAGCCTTCAAGGCATCCCGCAAGGAGCACAAATCCGCCTATCCAGCCTTCCGTGAACTGATGAACCCTTCTGAGCGCGTCAGCGCTTAACCTGATTCCGCAGATATCCTTGATAAAGGCATTCCCCTCCTCAAGGGTAAAGGCCAGATCCTTATTAACCAGTATCTCCATCTTCTTTTTGATTTTTAGTTCTTGAAGCCCAAAAGGAGGCTCCTGCCTTGAAATCACAATAAGGGATATATGCCGTGGCAACTCCTCCAGGAGAGTCTTAAGAAACAGCCAGGCTTTCGCCTCTGCAGGAACACGGTCTATACCGTCAAGCACTATCCTCATGGGTACTGGCACTGCTCCGCCGATGGCGTTAGTCCATTCTCGATAAAGGGAGATATCTGAGCGCGGCCCCATTTCCGATGCGGGATAGGCAGTAAGAGAAGATAAATCAGCTTCCTTGATGAGGTATTGAATGGAGTAAACGATAGAATAATAAAGGATGACCGGGTCTGAGTCCTCCTCCTGGATATTCACCCAGGCCGAAGGGATCTTGCTCCTTTCTACCAGAGATGCTGCGAGCGTGGGCTTGCCCTGGGCAGCTTGGCCAAGGATGAATATCAGCCGCCTGTCATGATTACCTTCCAGACGATCCAAAAGGCGTGGCCGGTTTACCACCTTGGGCAGACTTGGTGGCGTTACCTTTGAAACACTGAAAGGACATTTCATACCACAAAACCCCGTTACAGTATACTAGTCGAAGGGCGAAGAACGCGCACTTTCATGTGGTGGGTTTCAAATAGCCTCTTGCCGGCAATATGTTACGGCATCTGAGCGTGTCAGACAGGCCCATCCCCGGGAGCCGTCAGCCTTTGAGCAATTGGGATGTGATTTCTGCGTGGTCAGCTTTGATGCCGTGCCGGCATCCAAATGAATCAGGAACCTTTATAGCGAACTAAAAGAAATATTTCAACTAATAACTCTTTATGCCGCTCCTTTTGCTAAGGCCTTACTCTATCTTCTTGAGTCCTTCCTCGAGTCGCTGCCGGGATAGATTCTTGATCCCTTCTTCCTTCTTCTCCTTCTGGATAGAATGAGGCCATGGCTCAACTTCCTTGTAAATATGTCTTAACTGCGATTTGAGTGGGATACAGCAAGAGCTGAAGAGAACTTCAGGAATCACGGCGTATCGTTTGAGGAGGCGCAGACCGTTTTCCAGAACGATTTTGCCAAAGATTTCTATGACGATTAGGGCGTATGATCTCTCGCAAGCGGCTTTTGTCACAGGCGCTCGAAAAAATCTATCGCCTTTCTTAGTTCAGAAAAGCCGTAGATTATGTAATCAGGTTCAACGCCTTCCATGTGACTGCGGCCCTGATTGGAAGCGAAGAATACGGTCTTTATGCCCATTTGTTTGGCTCCGAACACATCGCGGTACATGTCGTTTCCCACGAAGAGCACCTCTTCAGGATCAGCTTCGATAGCGTCGAGCGCAGCGTGGAAGAGCCGGGAGTCGGGCTTGCGGAATCCGTAGTCGCTGGATATCACAATAGGGTCAAAATAGCCGTCAATGCCCGTGGCTCGCATTTCCGGCAGGGCCCAGGGGCTCTGCCCATCTGAAACAACCGCCAGGGAAAAACGCGGTTTGAGTTCCTCCAGGACAGACTTCACATCCTGGTAAAGCTCCAGGCGATGGCGCGAAATACCCCGGAACATCTCCGCAAGAAATCGGGGCATTGTCTCCATCTTATCCGGTAGCGGCCGCCGCGCGCTGTTAAGATTCCGCTCCAGGAATTCCCTCCACACGGCCACCGCGTCGAACTCCGGATGTTCTTCGCCTCGCGCCTTGGTCTGTTCTTCCATGATCCGGTAGTATTGTTCCCGGACCTCTCCACGGTGCAGATTAATACCCTGGTAGGTCAAGAAATGACTCACCGCCCGGTATATCTCATCCATGCCCTCGTCGGTATGGATGTCTATAAGCGTCCCGTTGATGTCAAAGAGGATGCCTTTGATTTTCATTGGATTGCCCCCAAGTTTTTTTTGGCCTCATCCAAGAGCCTCCGTCGGTAGCCCCAGTCAACCCAGGGATTTCGAGCGATACGCAGGAGGGTTATTCCAAGATAAAAGGGAATCCTCCGCGTGACAGAGCGAAAAGCCGCCTGCCGGTCTGGGAAATGGCCGCAATACTCCCACAGGAAGTGGCCGATGAAAGGTTCAGCCGCCCACGGGTCGCCTGTGTCCCGCAAGAAAAAATGCTTGAGTTCGCCAGCGAGGCGCCCCAGGTCGAAGACACGGTCGGCCCAGGCCATGCGCTCCAGATCGAAGACCATGACTTCCCGGCCAGAACCAAACTTGAAGTTTGAAGGCGTAGCATCTCCGTGCACCAGCACCCTACTGTCCTCCCACATGCAGCTCCGGCCTCGCCAGCTCTCGCGCAGCCGGTAAAGCTCATCGGCTTCGCTGCGCGCCATCCCCCTTTTTTCGATCAAGGATTCAATCAGGCGCCCCGCATATTCATAAGGATGAGAAAAATCCACTGTCCAGTCCCCGGCGGTGCGGTTGTGCAATACGGCCAGAAACTCGGCGAGCGCGGAGAGCTTGCGAAAGAGCCTGCTGCGCCGGTTTTGCCGGATGGCCTGATCAATTACCTCTTCCAGCGGCTGGCCGTCAAAGTGTTCCACCATCAGAAGGTCATGGAGCCACTGGTTGTAGCCCAGGGGGCGGGCGATCCGGAAATCTCCGCTGTTGAGGCCCAACCTGTGAAGGTGGATGAGATTTTGGAACTCGGTCTCAGTCGGAGGGCGGACCAGGCCAGGAGGCAAGCGACGGCCCGGAGGAAAGAACTTTCCCACCACCCGGAAAGCCCCGCCCGCTTCTTCGTACAGATAAACGTCCTGGCAAAAGGCGAACTGGAAAACCCTGAACCCGCCAGGTGTCCAGCGAACACCTAGTTGGGGAGCAATGTCGAAACGCAGATATCCGTCGAGGGGATCTTCAGGCGGCAGGTGTCCAAGATAGCGAATAGTCATTCCTTCATCACGTTCATGCCCTGTCCGAGTTATTTTATCAGTCACCATTCTCATCGGTTCCCTTGGGAGAACCGCATTGCTGATTCACTGCGTTTAAGGGGGGGCAGTAAACACAGGGCTTCGTCGGGTGGCCTTTATACAGTCTTCTTTCCAGAATTGAACTTAACAAGCTTTGTCCAAAGGATTGAGCCATTATCCGCACAGTATTCCTGGGAGAACTCAAGCGTGAACTTGTTGATTACCTTGGTGTATTCCTCCAAGAATTCTTCGTTTTTTTCCTTGGCCTTATGTCCAAGAGGTTCGATTATCTCAGTATAAAGGTCTTCGTCGCCGGAGATGAATTCCCAGAATCGCTGACCACAAAGCTTCAGGTAGTCTCCTTTATCCGGTTTGTCGTCCTTTCCGTAACAACATCCGTTGACTGCGACAACCTTTTCGCCCTTGGTGTTTGTTCCCAGAATTTTTTTCGCCTTTCTGAAATCGTCCTTCATTTTAGCTACCTGCCGACTATTGCCCCAATTTGGGCCGGACTTTATGGAAATTAGATATATTGTGCTATCTGTTTGAAAATCCAAGTCTATCCCCTCTGCCGACGATTTCTTGCCGCCATAGACACGCCCACAAATGAAGATGGCCAGTTCTTCTAGAAACCCGCCGAATATGCCTTCTTCTTGGGAAGAGAGATGGGCATCGAGAATGGTCTTCACGAGATCATGAGCGGTATTCTGGTTTTTTGCTTTGAACAGATAAGGATTCTTTCTGGCAATAATTTTCTTTAGTTTAAGGGCAAGCAGGTTCTCAAGCCTTCGGCTGTGAAACTCCCTGATTTTTGGCTCGATGAAGTTTATAATCTCTTTTTTTTTCACTTTTCCCATATTTTGCCCTCTCTTCAAACAGCAGCATCTCGGCAGAATTGACCTTTTCCTTGGCAAAATCAACATAATTCTGCAAAATATCTATTCCCACTGAATTTCTGCCGAGCCTCTGAGCAACTTCGCATGTAGTTCCACTCCCAACAAAGGGATCGAGAACCCAATCACCTTCTTTGGTAAAGAGCTTGATGAACCACTCCGGAAGAGCCCGCGGGAATGTCGCGCTATGGTTTCGGTTGTCTGTCTCTGTGGCAAGGTGCAGGACGTTGGACGGGTAAGCTTTCTCCCTTCCGATCCAATTTGCTATATTCTTTCCGAATCCACTTCCGACTTGGGAGTCAAAACGCACCACATCGTTTTTTCCGAGATGCTTCAATCTTGTCTCCGCCCATTTACCCATTGGTACCATCACGCTCTCTTGAAACATCTGAAACTGTTTTGACTTATTGAATTGGAGGCATCTTTCCCATGCGTCTCTGAATCTGTTTGGCCACTTGCCCGGATGACAGTTGCGCTTATGCCAAATGAACTCTTCAGTCCATAACCACCCCTGCTTTCGGAGTGCAAGAATAAGTTCGATAACATAAGTATGCCGCTCCCCTTCAACCACTCTCTCTTTAATGTTTAAAATGAAGGTTCCCGTTGTTTTAAGAACCCTGAGAAACTGCTCACTCTTGGGTAGAAACCATTCCACATACTCACTCGGTTTTATTCCTCCATAGGTCTTTTCCCGGCTATCCGCATATGGTGGTGACGTAACTATCAGGTCAAAGCAGTTGGCTGGGTAGTCCAGAAGGACACTGGCGCAATCACCAGATTTTATGATGCTTTCGACTGTTCTCATATCTTTTTTGATATCACAAACTACGGTTAGATTCAAGGACTCCCAATTTTTGATGGAAGAAGCAAGGGGTTGCGCCTGAATTCTGGAGGAGGAATAATTGCAGTCCCCGACACAGCTATTGAGCAGGATTCGTAAAACCTCAATTCGAGTCGGATAACCAATAAGGATAACAGCTATCGTTCAAGAGCCGCTTATCCTCCGGCTTGACCCGATTCTGTTGCAGCACCAGGAAATGGGCGCTTTACCTATCGCGAAGTCAATGCAAACATGGCACTAACCTAAATCAGGCGGCGCCGGAGAAGTGTGTAAATACAGCTCAATAACTTCAGGCTGAGCGAGCCTCAAAAAGGGCCTCCAGTTTGCACATGATCTGGTCGTCCTCGTACCACTCAAGGCTTATGGTCTTGGCCGGGCATTCGGATACGCACACGCCGCAGCCGTGGCAAAGGGCTGGGTCAATCTCGCTTACGCCATCCTCGTTTATCCTCGGTGCGCCGTAAGGGCAGGAGCGGACACAGATAAGGCAGGCCGCGCAGTGCTCGGGATCCACCCTGGCAACCACCCCTGAAAGGGTGATGAAATCCTTGGCAAGGAAGGTCGCTGCCCTGGATGCGGCTGCACGGGCCTGGCTGATGGTCTCTGATATGAGCTTGGGCCCGTGGGCCGTCCCACAAACGAATATGCCGTCGCTTGCCATGTCAACGGGCCTCAGCTTCACATGGGCCTCAAGGAAGTAGCCTTCTGCGTTTCGTGGCACCTTGAGCATTCCGGCAAGTTCCTCCGTGTCGGAGGGCCTCATGCCCGCTGAAAGGACAAGGAGGTCCGGCTCCACTTCCACCTCCATCCCGAGGACAGGATCATTGAAAAATACCTTGAGGGATCCTGCCGCGGATGAGACCTTCGGCGGGGCGTCCTTCTCGAACTTGGAGAATATAACGCCCCTTTGACGCGCCTCCGTGTAGGCATATTCCATGAGCCCATAGGCGCGCATGTCCCTGTAAAGCACGATCACCTGGGCATTGGGATTACGGTCCTTGATGTGCAGGGCGTTTTTGAGGGCGCTCTGGCAGCAGATCCTTGAGCAGTTAGGGTTTTCATCATTCCTGGAGCCCACGCACTGGATCATCACAACACGATCAAGCCCCGATCCCCCTTGTTCCTCAAGGCGTCTGGCAAGCTGTGTCTGGGTGATGACCTTGGGATCCTTTCCGTAAAGATATTCCTTCGGCTCATACTCATTCGCCCCTGTTGCTATCACAACTATACCGTGGGAGATCTTTCTCTCATACATGCCAGGTCCCACGAGCACCTCTGTGGTGAAGCTCCCCTGAACACCTGAAAATTGAACGATGAGGGCGTTTGTGAGGACCTGGATGCGGGGGTTTCCAGTGACTGATCGCTTCAATGATTCCACGTAGGCCTTTATGTCTTCACCTTCCAGCGTCTTAGTCAGATTTGCCGAAAAGCCGCCCAGTGATGCCTCCTTTTCAATCAGAACAGCCTCGTAACCCTGATCTGCAAGACCCAGGGCTGCGTTCATTCCGGCGATCCCGCCTCCCACCACGAGGGCCCTTTTTACAACCGAGATACGGCTCTCCTTGAGGGGTTTGAGGAGGGCCGCCCTTGAAACGGCCATGCGCACTAGGTCCTTTGCCTTATCCGTGGCATCTTCAGGCATGCTCCCATGCACCCAGGAGCATTGATCCCTGATGTTGGCCATCTCGAAGAGGTATTTGTTGAGACCGCAGGCCTGGAGGGTCTCCATAAAGAGCGGCTCATGGGTCCGCGGAGAACAGGAGGCGACCACCACACGGTTGAGATCATGCTCAATGATCTTTTTCTTGATGATCTCCTGGGTGTCCTGGGAGCATGTGAAGAGATTATGATCGCTGAAAACCACGTTGGGAAGGGTGGCCACGTAGGCTGTCACTTCGGGCACATCCACCACCCCGCGGATATTGATACCACAGTTGCACACAAAGACGCCTACCCGGGGTTCCAGGTTAGAGACATCCTTTTCATCAGGAAGGGGCAGCGACCGGGTCTCCGTCCATCTCGCCCCGGAGCATATCATGGAGGCGGAGCAGGCGGCCGCGCTTCCGTCCGTTACGGAAGAAGGAATATCCTTCGGCGACTGGAAGCTACCGCACACATATATGCCCTGCCTGGTCGTCTCAACGGGCGCAAGGCCGTTTGTCAGGGCAAAGCCGTCGCTTCGAATGCCTATCCCCAGCCTTTCACACATCTCGAGGGTCCCTGAGGAGGGCTTTATGCCCACTGAAAGCACGACCATATCGAATACCTCCTCAGAAAGGTTTCCTTTATGGTCAACATAGCGGATGAGGATATCTTCGCTTCCTTCAACATTCTGGACCGTGTGTATCCTGGACCTTATGAACCTGACCTTGTGCTCCTCCTTAGCCCTGGTGTAGTATTTTTCATAATCCTTTCCGAAGGTCCTCATGTCCATGAAGAATATCGCTGTATCCAGGGGGGCCTTACTGTGCTCCTTTGCAATTACAGCCTCCTTTATCGCGTACATGCAACACATGTAGGAGCAGTAGCCGTTTCCGCTGCGATTGACATCCCTTGAGCCGACGCACTGTATCCAGGCGATCTTGGCGGGCTCCTTGTGGTCCGAAGGCCTTACCAGATGACCCATAAACGGACCCGACGCGCTAAGGATCCTTTCAAATTCAATGCTGGTGACCACATTGGGGATCTTTCCGTATCCGTAGAGGTCGCCGATGGGCGTAGGATCATAGGTCTGGGCGCCCGGGCAAAGTATCACCGCTCCGACATCAACATTCACCTCCTGCTCTTTTTGCTCATGGTCAACCGCCCCTGCCAGACATGCCTTCACGCACTGATAGCATTCGGAGCATATGCCGCAGCGAAGGCATCTTGTTGTCTCTTCAAGGGCATCCCTTTCTTCGAAACCCAGTTCCACCTCCCTGAAGTCCTTCCTGCGCTCATGGGAATCGGCTACAGGCATAGGAGTTCTGGGCATATTTTTCTCATTCGTCGTGTCGGGCTTTTCAAAATCCCATTGTCTTTCTCTACCCGCCTTCAAATCCTCTCCTGCGATATAGCGGTGAATGCTCTCCGCCGCCTCCTTGCCCGCCTCCACAGCCTCGACAACGGAGCGGGGGCCGTAAACCGCATCACCCGCCGCAAACACCCCCTTGACCGGAGATTCAAATGTAAGAGGATCCGCTGCAAGCCCTCTTCCGGCCTTTGCGGCAATATCATTAGGCTCCGCGAAGTTTAAATCAGCGGCCTGGCCTATTGCGACTATCACAGTGTCGGCACTCATGACCGTGAGATCCTTTTCATCGTAGCCGGGATTGAATGCCCCTTTTTCGTCGAAGACACGGGTGCATCTCTTGAATTCAACCCCTGCCAGCCTTTCAGCCTGATCAAGAAAGCGCCGCGGTCCGAGAGAATTCACGATCCGTATGCCTTCCTCCGATGCCTCGGCGATCTCATAGTCCCAGGCAGGCATCTCCTCTCTCTTTTCCAGGCAAACGGCCGTAACCTCCTCTGCTCCCTTTCTGAGGGCCGTTCTGGCGGCGTCAATAGCTACGTTTCCGCCGCCGATAACGATGGTCTTACCGAGGGGCAGGTCGAATGTTCCAAGGGCCGCAGCCCTCAGAAATTCAACACCCTTCAATACGCCTTCGAGGTCTTCCCCCGGCACCCCCAGTCTTCTGCTGAGGTGGAGTCCCGTTGCAATGAGCACCGCAGAAAAGCCGGTTTTCCACAGATCTTCAAGGCTGATGTCCCTTCCGAACTCCTTTCCTGTGACAATCTCAACACCCATAGAGCGTATGGTTTCCACCTCCTGTCCCAACACGTCCCTGGGAAGCCTGTATTCAGGGATGCCGACGGCCATCATGCCGCCTGCGACAGGCAGTTTTTCATACACAGTCACACGGTAACCCCTCCGCCTCAGGAAATAGGCCGCTGAAAGGCCGGCGGGGCCTGATCCGATTATCGCCACACTTTTGTCTTTTTCCTCTGCGACACTAGGCCTGTAATGCTCGGCAAGAGATGCATCCGTGTCTGCCAGGAATCGGTGCAGATATCTGATGGCGACGGGCTCATCAAGGTCCTTGCGGGTGCATACCCCTTCGCAGGGATGGTGGCACACCCTTCCGCAGATGCCCGGAAACGGATGGGCGTCCTTGAAGAGTTCGAGTGCCTCCCTGTATTTTCCCTCTTTAATGAGCGCGATGTATCCCTGAATGCTCACGTGGGCCGGGCAGGTGGCCTTGCACGGCGCGGTGCCCCTCTTGGTGATGGCATAGGCCGTTGGGGAGGCCTGGGGATACTTCTTGAAGGCGGCCTTTCTGGTTGAAAGACCCTGGTCGAATTCGTTTGAGATCGAGATGGGACAGACCTTGGCACACTCACCGCAGCTTGTGCATTTGGACTGATCAATGTATCTGGGTCTCTTGAGGACCCTTGCCCTGAAACGCCCCGGCTTTCCCTCAACTGCCAAAAGATCGCTGTTTGTCAAAAGCCCTATGTTAAGATGGCGGTTCACCTCCACGAGTTTGGGAGAGATGATGCACATGGAGCAGTCATTGGTGGGGAAGGTCTTGTCCAGTTGGGACATAATCCCGCCGATGGCAGGGCTTTTTTCAACCAGGTAGACGAAAAAACCGGAGTTGGCCAGATCCAGCGCCGTCTGGATCCCCGCAATACCCCCTCCCACAACCATCATTGAACCGGACACCTTCTTTTCCGTCTCTTTATCCATGCCGTCTCCTCCTCTCATGTCCCTGTCGCCATGCGGTATATCAAGCACCTATCAAAAAAGCTGGCCGTCGGTCGCGTCGAACGTCTCACGCAAAAAAGGTTGTGCAGCGCTAGGCCGCCTTACTGACACGCCTCCCTGAAGGACCTAGTTCAATAATCCTTTTTGTGAATTCCCTGCATCTTTCTGCAAATTGAGGCCCCATGGCCGACGAGTTGTAATACATCTCAAGCCTTGACGGGTCTGTGCCTATGGATCTAAGGATCTCCTTTGCGGACTCCACCCTTTTTGCGGCCCTTATGTTTCCCCGCAGGAAATGGCAGTCCCCCACAAGACAGCCTGAAAGGAATACCCCGTCCGCCCCAAGCTCAAAGGCCCTCAGCATGTGGATGATATCCACCCTTCCGGTGCATGGGACGCGGATGATCTTGATGTTGGGCGGATACTGGAGCCTCATGGAGCCTGCAAGGTCCGCCGCCGCATAGGAACACCACTGACAGCAAAAGGCCACGATGGTCGGTTTGTATTCTTCCACTTTGAATTACCTCATCCTTAGATTAGTCTTAAGCCGATAGACCGCATGGTTCAGGCCAGAGTCCGCTTGTCCCCATCTCTGCGGGTAAATCCTATGGAATCCAGGTATTCCAGCACAGGGACGCCCACGGTCCTTCCGTAACCCATTATCTCCTTGCAGTCGCCTATACCTATGGAGCCTTTCCCCTTTATGAGATTGCAGGTTTTCTTCTTTATCTCCTCCATGGCCCTGGGGGTCATGTAGCGTCTGTTGTTAAGCCTGATGAGCCTCCCCTGGTTGTGAAGGTAGTCAAGCAGCCTCTGCAGTTCGTTTTTGTTGTGCTGCCTGCGGTGTAGCTTCCAGAAGGTGTCCGCGCTGAATGGAACAAAGCCCGATTCCTCGGCATAGGCAAGAAGCATATCCACAAGGGATTGTCTTTCTCCGGACAGACTCGCAGAGAAGTTCGGCAATCTGAATCCACCCTCTTTCTTTACTACCTCTCCCCCCTCCACGAGTCTTGAAAGCATTACCTTGAAGGGAATATCGTCCAGGGAAGGCGCAAGCCTGGCCTTTATCTCCTCGGATGAAGCGGACTGTTTCAGGGGGTTTTCCTGAAGAATCTCCGCAAGTATCGTCGGGAGTTTTTCTTTCAAGACGTTAAAACGCTCAGATGGAAAAGAGCCTGCATCACCGAAGGAGATCAATTCCCCGGAGCCGATTTTTCTTTCCAGACTCGATTTGATCTCATCCGTTCCAAATCCTGTGGTCTTGGTAATTTGAACAGGGTCAAGAAGATCATTTCTTTCAAGCCTAATCAAAAGTTCAATAAATGAGTCCGAGTCCCTTCTCCATACTGCATTAAGATACGGTATCATCCTGGCCGCCTTAGCCATTCTGAACTTTTCTTTTGTCAGCTCCAGTATACTGCCGCCTCCAATGAGGGTCTGGACATTGAGGGGAGAGATGAGGAATGTATCACCAGGACAGGCCGAAAGATCATGGGAAAGCCTCATTTGGGCAAAGCCGCCTTCTCCCTGCCCAAGAAAATTTCTCTCCATCAGGATGAGCGTGGCATTAACAACGGCGGTATCGATATGGAGCCTTATCTTTTGGTGATCTTTCAGGCCCTGGGCAACGCGGGATGGAACATGCAATCTAACATTGAGAAGCCGGGCTATCTCCTGAGTGCCGGGCTCGGCAATAAGCATACCCCTCGTCACTTCCCTTTCGGAGATCTTGTGGAGGTTTATGCCGGCCCTCTGGCCCGCGGTTATCCCTTCCACTTTTTTGTGATGCACCTGAAGGGATCTGGCCCTTGTCTCTATTCCTGCGGGCAGAACAGCCACAGCATCATTTTCTGAGAGGCGTCCGGACAGTACCGTCCCACTCACCACGGTTCCAAAGCCTGGGAAGCCCTTTACCTGGTCTATCCAAAGGCGGAAGGGGGCATCCAGGCTCTTTCCCGGCACAATGGTCGCGGTGTTTATGATCTCCTCTCTCACCTCATCGAGGCCCCTTCCGTCCACGGCGGAAAAGGTAATTGTTTTAGATTGCTCAAGAAAAGTATCCCTTACCAGGTCCTCTATTTCAAACCGGGCAAGTTCAAGGGTCTCCTCGTCAACCAGGTCTGCCTTGCTGAGGACCACAAAACCCTTTTTTGTCCCGAAAAATGAAAGAATCTCCAGATGCTCTTTCGTCTGGGGCATCACGCCGTCGTCGGCAGCGATTACAAGCGCCGCAGCGTCCACGCAACTAAGCCCCCGGATGGTGCTTTTTAGAAAATCGGTATGACCCGGGACATCTACAAGGGAGATCGTCAGATCAGGAGAAGCAAGCATTGGGGCGATCCCTGACTCTATGGAAAGCCCCCTTCTCTTTTCCTCCTTCAAGCGGTCGGTATCAATACCGGTAAGGAGTCGAACAAGGGAGGTCTTTCCATGATCCACATGGCCTGCAATTCCGAAGGTCACGTGCTTTTCCATATCTTGACCGCCCTGTTCATTACCTGAGCCCTCAGCTTAAGGATTGGCCTGAAGCGGCAGGAGTGCCTCATCTCCGAGCATGGAGAAGGGCGACTTGGTATCAAGGGATCCCGTATCGTAGGAGAAGACATCATTCACAATTTCATTTACTTCCTTGTATAGGCTTCTCAGGGGAATACGGGCGGGGCATGTCTCTTCGCAAAGGCCGCAGTCAATGCACCTTCCCGCCATGTGAACGGCCCTGACCAGATGAAAAGAGGTGTCCGGGGGGAGAATTCCCTG
>Ga0210044_10000299_pt1 | contig 73648 bp, 54 predicted proteins | sample CryGey13umfilter_2_FD_183959 | JGI IMG/M metagenome (GOLD analysis project Ga0210044, IMG submission 183959) | Groundwater microbial communities from aquifer in Utah, USA - Crystal Geyser 4/9/14 3 um filter (SPAdes) (version 2) | ecosystem: Environmental > Aquatic > Deep subsurface >... | reverse complement strand
CTTCCCATCCCTGCTTTTGCCCAGCGCGGCCAGGGGGCAGGTGACGCCCTCGAAGTAGCTTGAGGTCAAGTCGAACAGGACTAAGCCTCCCTCCGTCAAATGTCTGGCGGCGAGTTTTTTCTCGATGCGCGGCTGGCGCTTCAGCAGCCAGTCCATTGCGTCGTAGAGATCATCCTCGTCGGCGTCGATGACGCCGAGGTCCTCGGGCAGCGTCGTCGTATGCCACCAGCGCGTGGGGGCGAGCTTGCTGTCCGGCTCAAGGATGCGGGCCGCAACCATGCCCAAGATCAGATTGCGCTCCCGCGAGCGCGTCGATGCGATGAGTTCCTCAAAGCCGAGATGCCTCATCGTTGTCAGTACGGCCCGCGCGTTACCGTGATGGCGGGAAGAAATCGCCTCGAAAGCGTTCGTTGAAGACACCATCGCTTCTCCTCTGAGTGAACGACGGACGAGTTCGATGACATGCGCCGGAAGGTGAGACAGGTTCCCGAGAGTTTCGCTTTTGACCTTCTTGCCTTCGCGATAGCTGCGACGGAGGAGATGGGTTCGGTAAACCTTGTCTTTGTACTGACGTGTTGTGGTAACTACATGCATAGCACCATTTCTTTTTGCCATAGGCGTATAATACCGAATGGCGCGGCGAATGTCAATAGTATTAGTGCCTACCTTTATGACAGAAAAAATGGTGGTCTTAGAAGAATTTGCGAATATTTTACGGAGGATTTCGGACTACGAATTGCTTGGCAAGCCGGGGAACTTCAGGCTAAAGTTACAACCTGACACCAAGTCCAAGGACTTCGCGGCGGGGCGCGTCGCCAAGGACGCGCTGCGCCAAAACCGCAAACAGACGCCCCGCCTCCAAGGCGACGGGGCGTCCGTTTTCCTCTATTAGCCGCGGCGCACGCGTTTGAGCTGATCGGCGTAAAGGTCGTGGTGACGCTTCTCCGACTTCAAGAGAGCCGCGAAGCGCTTCTTGGCAGATTCCAGCATCTTTGCGAAACGCTCGTCGTGTTCCTTCGACTCCTCCGCCTGCTCGCGAAATTCCGCCACCGCCTTCTCCTCGCCTTCCTCGGCCGCCTTGGCTTCAAAGGCCGGATACATCGTCGTGTACTCGTAGCGCTCCCCTTCGATCGCCAGTTCGAGCAGCCGCTCGACGCTCATATCCTCGACCGGATAGATCAAGGACAGGTGGGAAAACGCGTGTCCGGTTTCCTCTTCCGCCGTTTTCTCGAACAATGCGGCGACCTCCTCGTCTCCCAGTTGGCGCGCCAACTTGGCGAAGTACAGGTACTTCCGGTTGGCCATGGACTCCCCGGCGAAGGCGGCCTCCAGGTTCTTCTTCGTTTCGGTACAGTCAAGGGGGTTCCCCTTCACTTCGATCTTCGTGTTCATGGTACTCTCCTATTATTATTCTTGATTTAGAATAGTTCTAAATAACAACGCAAAAAAATTTACCGCTTCTCCCCCCGCAGCACCAGGTCCACCCCGGTCACTTTAAATCCCCCGTCCAGCTTCGAGGCGACCTGAACCTGGGTCTCGTCGAGATCGTAGAGCTTTCCGGTTTTCTCATCGACGAAGTGATAATGATCCGAAATGTTGTCGTCGTAGACGGTTTTCCCTGTATGGGGCAGGCGCATCTCCTTTAGCAGCCCGGCTTTCACGAGAATCCCCAGCGTGTTGTACACCGTCGCGAGGCTCATCTTAGGGAAATTGGCGTCGGCCCATGCCTTGACGGCGTCCGCGGTCGGATGATCCGCTTCGCAGAGCACGTAGCGCGCCACGGCGATGCGCTGCGCGGTCGGACGGACATTGGCGTCCTCAAGTCGCCGCTCGATCTCCGCCGGACTTAGGCAGACTTTCTTCATATACTTAGAATAGTTCTAAATTAGGAATATGTCAAGACCCTTTGCGGGCGGTACGAGGCCCAGACGAAGGAATCGTCGGCCTTGCCGGCGATGCGCCCATTGTCCGTGGTCATGAACCAGCGCTTCGCCCCGTCGAATCCGCTCAGCGCTTGCCGCGCCCCGACCAAGGTCTTCCACAAACCGCGGCCCCGGAAACGCGGCAGCACCGCGCCGCCAAACAGCTCCGCCGAGGCTCCGGCCGTCGCCACTCCCCCGGTCGCGATGGCCCGCCCGCCCCGCTTGATCACGACGAGGCGCACGTCGCAGCGGACCGCGCGTTCGTAGCGCGCGAGCCGGTCCATAAACGCGTTGTCGAGCTTGAACACCTGTTTCGTGATCGAACGGTAGTCGCGGTGAAGTCTCGGGTCGAAGTAGTCTCCGAAGAGAATCTCGTCGCCGAGCCGCCCTTCGAAGGGCTTCGGCGTCTCCCAGACATTGACGGTTTCCAAAACGTCCAAATCCCAGCCGCTTCGGCGAGCGGCCTTCGTGCAGGCCGCGAGTTCCGGACCGCGGCCGGCCAACGCGCTGAAATAGGGATCGGCCTTCCGTTTCTTGAACCAAGCCTCCAGTTGCTCCAGCGCGCGCGCGGAGGGCGGAGCCGCTCCGGCGAAAACGGGGGAGACATGGGTGTCGAGCCAAAACGGACAGGCGTAGGCGGTGAGACCGGCGGCCGGGCGACTCTTCCACTGCCCCGCGATCCGGTCGCAAAACACGCGGTAGTTGCGAATCGAGTTCACACGCGTATTATACCCGTGATAGAATAGCCGCGTGGCGATTCCCCCCTCCGCGCTTCGTAATTTCGATGGAATTGCCTCCACTTTCTCGAATCGCCGCCTTTTGCTCGGTTTGGACTTCGACGGCGTTTTAGCCCCGATCGTGGACGTGATTCCCAACGCCGCCGCCGGAGGACCCACCCTGTCCCTGCTGCGGAAACTCTCGCGGCGCGCGAGCGTCCGTCTCGCGATCGCCGCGAGCGCGGACGCGTCCGCGTCCTCTTGGGTTTCGCCGGAGTCCTTCGTCCGTTTAGCCGTAATCCGCAGGGAGTGATCGCCGCTCTCAACGACGTGCAATACGGACGGAGCCTTCATCTTCTTCATCACGCCTTTGAGCGCGTCGAGCGGGCACAGCGGATCGCGCGTTCCCTGCACGAACAGCACCGGGGTTCGCAAGGCGAGCAGTACTTCATCGCGCAATTCCCCTTTGGGGGAACGAAGCGGGTAGCCGAGACACACGATCGCGTCGACCTTCTCCTCCAACGCGAGATGACAACCGACCCGTCCTCCCATCGATTTCCCGATCAACACGACCCGGGGAAACCCCTTCCGCCGGGAGGCCAGTTCGCTGCGGTGCGCCTCGATCAGCTTCGGAAGGCGGTCCGGAGCCTTCTTCCCCGCCTTCATATAAGGGTAATCGAAGGCGATCACCGTCCCCGCCTCGCCCAAACGCTTCGCCCAAGACCGCATCCACGGCGACGCGCAGCCAGCCCCGGCGCCGTGCGCGAACAGGAGCAAGGTCTTCACAGCGTTCGGTACTCCGCCTCTTCGCCCTTATCGAAATGGCGCCGCGGGTTGTGCATCACGAAGCGGACCTTCGCCTCAAGGCTCCGTGGGGATTCGCGGAAGCCGCGGATTTCCTCGGGGGTCAATGTCAGATGCAGTTCGGAAATTTCCGGGTCCTTTAAGGGGATCGAAAGCCACAAGCGCCCGGCCTTATCCTCCTCCACGGAAAAGCGGCGGGAGGAATCCTCGTAAAGCGTGATCATCGCCATCGGGGGATTAAACCAATTACGACAGCGCCAGCGCGGCCTGGATCAGGCTTAAATGCGTGAACGCCTGGGGATAGTTGCCCAGCGCGGCGCCGTCGGACGCGATCTGCTCGGAATACAGACCGAGTGCGCCCGCCCGGCGGAGCAAACCGGCGAACACGCGGCGGCCGGCGGCGCGCTTGCCCGCGCGGGCGAGCGCTTCCGCGTGCCAAAACGAACAAATCGAAAAAGTCCCCTCGTCGCCCGGAAGACCGTCCGAACTTTTATCCTCGATCTTATAACGATAGATCATGCCCCCTCGGGACAACTCCCGCTCGATCCCGCGGATTGTGGCGAGCATGCGGGGATCGTTCGGCGGCACGAACCCCAGAAGGCCGATCTTGAGCGCGCTCGCGTCCAACTCGGGCCGGTCGTAGGCTTGCCGAAAAAGACCTCGCGCAGGGTCCACGCCCCGAGCTAGAATTTCCCGCCGAAGAGCCGATCGCTCCCGACTCCAGCGCGCGGCCCGAGCCGTCCAGCCGAAGCGGCGCGCGAGCCGCAGTCCGCGGTCGAGCGCGGTCCAGCACTGGACCTTCGAATACACGAAATGGCGCGGCGCTCCGCGGATTTCCCAAATGCCCTCGTCCGGAATCGAATGCAGGCGGCAGACGGCGTCGAGCAAGGAAGGAACGCGCCGGATCAGACGCGGCGGGACGCGCACCCCGGCGCTGAGGCACGACGCGATCGTGTCGAGAAGTTCCCCGTAGACGTCCAACTGGGTCTGCGCGTAGGCGGCGTTGCCGATACGCACCGGGCGCGACGCGAGATAGCCTCCGAGATGTCCCAACTCGCGCTCCTCCAGCGTCCGTCGCCCGTCGATGCCGTACATGATCTGAAGCGGCCCTTCCGAGAGCCGCCGATCCACCCAAAGCAGGAATGCCGCCGCCTCTTCCTTGAGACCCAGCGCGACGAAGGCGTCGGCCGTGAAGCAGCCGTCGCGAAGCCAGCAATAGCGGTAGTCCCAGTTGCGCACCCCGCCGCGGCCTTCGGGAAGGCTTGTCGTCGGCGCGGCGACGATGGCGCCCGTCGGCGCATAGGTCATCAGTTTCAGCGCGAGCGCCGAGCGCAAAACCGGCTCGCGGTAAGGGCCCCGGCAGCGGATTCCCTCGCTCCACTTCTTCCAATAGGAGACGGTACGCTGGAGAGAGTCGTCCGCGGCATCTCCGAACGCGAGATCGCAAACCTGCCCCCGGCGCATCGTCCAGACCGACTCGGCCTTCGAGCCCCGGCGCAGTCCGTAATCGAACGCCGGCGCGCAGCTCATCCGGACCCGGACCGTTCCCGAAACACAGTGCAGTCGACGGCCGAGCACGGGTTCGTCGGACAGCGGATCCATCCAGTCGATCAGCTCCAAAACGCCGCTCTTCGTCTTAAACCGCGTCGTGAGGACGTTCGTGCCCTCGAGATAGCGCTGAACGCCGACGCCTCCCTCCGCCGGTCCCAATCGAAACCGTCCGCCGCGCCGATCGTCGAGGATCGCCGCGAAAACCGACGGGGAATCGAAGCGGGGGAGACAGAGCCAGTCCGCCGAACCGTCGGGAGCGATCAGCGCCGCGGTGCGCATGTCGCCGACGAATCCGTAGGAGTCGATCGGATGGAACATCGGAACTCTCTCGGAGGGAAACGGGGCTACTTGGGACCGCCGATCACTTCGTCAAGCTTATCGTGAAGTTGATCGATGGTGAACGGTTTTTGGAGAGTCGCGGTCGCCCCCGACATCATGGCGATCCCTTTTTCCCGGGTGGTGTCCCGCGCGGTCATGATGATGATTTTCGACGACGCGACGCCTTGATTCTTGGTCAACTCCAGCGCGACGTGGTAGCCGTCGGTTCCCGGCATCATCACGTCGAGCAGCACGGCGTCGAAGCGGGTCTTTCCCGCGAGCGCGAGCGCCTCATCGCCGCTCGCGGCGGACTGGACCTCGTAGCCCTGCTTCGGGAGGTCGAGATTGAGCAATCCGAGCAGAGCGGGGTCGTCGTCCACGATCAGCAGTTTCTTCGCCATGCCTTGACCCCCTAGAGTCCGAATTTTCGAGCCCGAAACACGCTGCGCACGTGAGCGCGGATCCGGTCGACCGTGAACGGCTTCGCGAGAAAGTCGTCGGCGCCCAGATTCAGCGCGGCGATCTCGTCTCGCGGGTCCGCGGAAGTCCCGACGCAGCAAATCGCCGCCTTCATGTTCCCGCAGTAGCTGCGCACGGCCCGCACGAGTTTGTAGCCGTCCATGGACGGCAAAGAAAGTTCGAGAAGCAGCAAATCGGTGGTCCGCGAGGCGTACTGCGTGAGCGCCTCGACGCCGTCGCGGGCTTCGAACACCTTTAATCCGATGCCCTCCAGCGCTTCGCGCGCGATCGACCGCAGCCGAGGCTCGTCGTCGACCACCAAGGCGACCGGCTTGTTGTCCTCGCGCGGGGGCGGGGCCTGGGGCTCGCCGATAATCCCGGCGTAGTACGCCTTCTCTTCGGGACTCAACGGGGTTTCCAGACGCGTATTCGGACGCACCGCCTGCGCGCCGCCCGGCACTCCGATGCGCGGGCCTCTGACGATTTCCTCGGACATAAGAACACTAAGATAGGGCATCCCGGCGAGCCTGTCAAGCGCCGGAGCCCGCCGACGTGTTAAAATAGGGCATGCCCGAAAAAGTGAAAAAATCGGACGAACAATGGCGGGCCGAACTCACCGGTCCGCAATTCGCGGTGGCGCGCCAAAAGGCTACCGAGCCGCCGTTTTCCGGGGAATACCTCGAGAACAAGGAACCCGGCGTGTACCGCTGCGTCTGCTGCGGGGAGACGCTTTTCCTTTCCGACGACAAGTTCGACTCCGGCTGCGGCTGGCCGAGCTTTTCGAAGGCCGACCCGGACGCGGTCGGAGAGGAAGACGACCGCAGCCACGGGATGAGGCGCACGGAGATCGTCTGCACCGCCTGCGGCGCGCATCTGGGCCATGTCTTCCCCGATGGTCCTGCCCCGACGGGCCTGCGCTACTGCGTGAACTCGTTGTCGTTGAAATTCGAAAAGAAACCCTGATCCTTGAGATAAGCAGAGGCATGTCGCCATGGGCTCCGACACGAAATGGCTCCGGGGGCAATGTGCTTCCTCATTCGATACCGCATCGCTCCCGGGATCAATGCGCACTCGAACCTGCTTATCGGCCAGTTGACGGTACGCCTGCCCTCGCTTCCCGTTGGACGAAGGGGCCGGGCCCAGCGTAGAGGGTTGCTTGCGTAGGCCCCTTGACCTTCCCTGCGATTCCCAGCATGGTCTGGAAGGCGGCGAAGAGATTCTGGCGCCGGTTGAACCTGAAAGCGAATTCGTTGAGGTAGCCCTGCAAGTGCTTTCCATCGATCCGACCGTGGAAGGTGCCCTTGATCCAGGTCTTCAGATTGGCCACGGCGCGGTGGTAGTGCCGGAGGACGTCGTCCTGCTTCATGCCGCGTGCCGTGGACTCGACGCCGTGAGAGTAACCAAACTGCGGGAGGATGTGATACGCCTCGAAGCCATCCGTGACGACCTTGCTCCCGCCCTCGATAGTATCCAGCGCAAAGTCCACGAGGACCGGCTGGATCGCGTTGTCGATGTGACGGAAACGGACGCGACCTGCACGGGTGGAGACCTTCCCGGTCTTGGGACTGGTCCAGTCTCGGACTTCAACGGCCCCCACGACGAGGTTCTTGCCTTCGGCCCCTCGACCGCGCTTGCCCTTCTCCGGCCCTCCGATGTAAGACTCGTCAACCTCAACGCGGCCCGTGAGCTTCGATCGGTCAGGGTTGACCATCGCAGCGCGAAGCTTCTGGAGCATGCTCCAGGCAGTCTCGTAGGACTTGATCGCGAGGGCCCTCTGGAGTTGCTTGGCCGAGATTCCCCGCTTGTCCGTCACCATCAGGAAGGCCGCTTGCAACCAGATGGAAAGCGGGAGCTTCGTGTTCTCCATGACGGTCCCAGCCGTGATGGTAAATATGTAGCCGCACTTGGCGCACTCCCGTCCCTCAGGCCGGTCCTTGCGCAGGTAGGTCGCGTCAAACCCGCACTTAACTTAGGGCAGACAGGCTTTCCGTCCGGCCAGCGGGAGTCGATCACGAATTGAATGCACACTCGCTCATCCGGAAACATCCGGAAAATGTGGAAACCCGGACCTTGGCCAAGCATATCGAGACCCTGCGCAAAAAGCTAGGCGACGCGGGCGCCAGCATCCGCACCGTGCACGGCGTGGGATACCGTTTTATGTCCGACAACGCGTCGGCCGTCCGCTGAAAATTTCGCAATAGAGCCCGTTGCTTAGGGCGCGGTTTCTGCGAAGTTTTTGCGAATTGATTTTCGCAAATTTTACAAGGAAAATACGGGAGATTAGAATCTTTTGGGGGTATACTCTCGTACGCGCGCGCGTATGTCGGATAACCCCGCGTGCCGACAACGACATGTTGATCCCAGGCCGCCCGCTCGGACGAATTTTTTTTCCGGCAGTTTTGGCGTTCTTTGCGCTGGCCTCGATGGCCGCGCCTTCGAGCGCGGCGCCGATCACCTACTCGACGCTGACGGTCGTCGACGGCTGGAATGCCGACCAAGGAGCCACGCTGAGCGCCATCGGTTGGGTCACGGCTTTAAATACCGACAACGACTCCCAGAACAAGATCAGAAAAGGCACGAATTTCTCGGATGCGACGTTCGTCGGCGTCTACTTCCAGAACGCGACGATTCCCGCGGACCAGGCGGTGGTCGAGGCGGCGCTCGAACTCGAGACGAACGTGCAGGCCAACTCGAACAAGAGCGCGACGCTCTATATCGACTTCAGCGACGCCCGCGCGACGACGCTGTGGAGCGACGCGCAGATGGGCAACGAGACCGCGCAGGGCCTCAATACATCGACGATCGCGATGACGGGCACGGGGAGCAACTTCGTCTACCGCTCGCTCAATGTCTCCGGCGTCTATGCGACCGAGGCGCAGATCAACAATGCCGAGATCGTCTTCCGCAACGACACGAATTCCATGAAAAATATATTTGTCGATTTCGTGCGCTTCGTGATCGGCTACCGCGACGAGGTCCCGCCGGCCGCGGTCACGGACGTGTTCGCCTCCTCGACGACGAACCCGACCGAGATCGAGGTATTCTGGAGCGCGCCCGGCGACAACGGAAACGCGTTGGACCTCGTCGCGGGCTCGGAGTACTACATCCAGCACGCGTCGTCGTTTGACGGGCCGTGGTCGACCGCGAGCGCGCAGGTGGTGATCTCCACGAGCGGCGTCGCGCCGGGGACGCCGCAGCGGCGCACGCTCGGGGCGGCCGACGGGATCGCCGCGAACACGACGTTCTATGTGAGCGTCTGGACGATCGACGAGGACGGCAATCTGTCCGGGCGTTCGAATGCCGGCGACGCGGTCACGCTCGCGAATCCCCCGTCTGGAACGCAGGTCTACCAAGCGAACCCGTCGAGCGCGACCGTGAACTGGAACGCGCTGCCGGCCTCGCCGCAATCCGAGTCCTCCGAAGGCTATCGGCTGGAGGCCTCGACGGCTTCGGATTTCTCGGGCACGGTGTTCGCGTCGGCGACGCCGAATGTCGCGCTGAGCACGCTGACGGTCGCCGGCCTGGCGGTCAACGCGACCTATTACTTTCGCGCGGCCTCGCTGAACTGGGAGTCGGTCCCGAATTTCGCGGCCGCGGTATCGAGTCCGACGCGCGCGAACCCTCCCGAGACGGCGGATCCGGTCTACCTCTCGATCCAGCAGAACGCGCTGCGCGCGCAGTGGTCGGCCGCCGGCAACCCGCAGGGTACGGGCTTTCGCGCCGAGATCGCGGGCAACCCTGACTTTTCGCCTCTCGCCGCTTCCTCGGAGACGCTCGCGACCGACGCCTTGTTCTCGGGACTCGCGCTCAATACGACCTACTACCTGCGCGTGCGCGCCGAGAGCCACGGCGGTTTTCCCACGGATTGGCTGAGCCTCGGCTCGACGGCGACGCTCGCGGCCGCGCCGGTTGCGGCCGCGGTCCCGTTCACGGCGGTGTCGGTCTCCTCACTCGCGTTCGACTGGGGCGAAAACGGCAACCCGGGCGGCACGCGCTATGAGGCCGAGATCGCAGGCAATCCCTCGTTCTCCCCGCTGCACGCGTCTTCGAACACGGCGAATACCGACATCCTTTGGGGAACCGGCGGGGCCGGCGCGGCGCTCTCGCCCGATACGACCTACTACGCCCGCGTGCGCGCGCTCAACCACAACGCGGTCCCCACGGCCTATCTCGCGACCGCTTCGACGGCGACGCACGCCGAGCCGATCGCCGCGCCCGCCTTCGGCGGCGTATTCACCGCAAGCGCGACGGTCTCGTGGACCGCGCCCGCGAGCGGCACCGAGGGTTTTCGCCTCGAGGCCGCCGCCGCCGCGGACTTTTCGGGGACGGTCTTCTCCTCGGCGACGCAAAACGGCGCGCTGACGACGCTCGTGACCGACCCGGGCGCGGGCCTCGCGCCGAATACGACCTACTATTTTCGCGTCGCGAACCTCAACCACAACAGCGTCTTGACCTACGCGCCGGCGGGATCGACGAGCACGCTCGCGAACCGACCCGTCTCGCCCGGCGTGCCCGATGCGCCCGACGCGGTCGGCAAGACGAGCGCGACGGTCTCATGGACCCTGCCCGCCGGGACGGTCGTGGGTTTCGAGCTCCAGGCCTCGGAGGCGGCCGACTTCACCGCGCAGATCATCTCCTCGATCACGCCCGTTTCCGGCACGACCGAACTGACCGTCGAGGGTCTGAGCTCCGACACGACCTATTACTTCCGCGTGGGCTCGATCAACCACAACAGCGTACGCCACTTCGAGTCCGCGGGATCGACGAAGACGCTCGTCTCGACCGACTTCTTCCCTCCCGACCCGATCGAAGACCTCGCGGCTTCGACCTTTACCGCGACGCAGATGCGCCTGAACTGGCTCGCGCCCGAGGATCCTTCGGACAACCCTCTCAACGGCAACTACCGCATTCAGTACGCGACGAGCGAGACGGTGACCTGGTCGACGGCGAACGCGCAGGTCGCGCTCTCGACCTCGGGCGTCGTGCCCGACGAAGGGCAGGAACGCATCGTCGGCGGTCTCGACCCGAACACGACCTACTACTTCCGCGCGTGGACCTCGGACCTCAAGCCGAACTGGTCGGAGGTGTCGAACATCGCGAGCACGGTGACGCTGGCGCGCGCGCTGCAAAACCCCGCGGTCCTCGCGGTCTTCGAGGCGAGCGCGACGGTCGGCTGGGCGCGGCTGCCGGATTCTCCCGAATTTGAATCGGCGATCGCCTACCGCCTCGAGCTCTCGACCGCCTCCGACTTCTCGGGGACGGTCCGCTCGTCGCAGACGCCGGTCCTCGCGCTGAGTACGCTCACGGTCGCGGGCTTAATGCCCAACACGACCTACTACGCGCGTGCGGGCGCCTTGAACCGGCTCGCGGCGCCCAACTATGCCGTTCTCGGCGCGACCGCGACGAAGACCCGCGCCGTCGGGCCCGCGGCGGCGCCGTTTTTGCAGGTCTTCATCGGCAGCGCGACGGCGGCATGGGCCGCGTTTCCCGATTCTCCGCCCGCGGCGTCCTCAGAGTCCTCGCGCGGCTACCTGCTGCAGGCCTCGACCGCGGCGGATTTCTCGGGCGTCGTGCTGGGGTCGGCCACGCCCGCGGTCGCGCTCTCGACGCTTACGGTCTTCGGCCTAGCGCCTAACGCGACCTACTACTTCCGCGCGGGCGGGCTCAACTGGAACGGGGCCGCGCGCTTCGTCCATCTCGGCGCCACCAGCACGCTCGCCAATCCGCCGGTCTCCCGGGTCTTCGAGAGCCTGCACCCGTCGAGCGCGGTCGTGAGCTACGCGGCCGGCGCGGGGGGCGCGTTTGGCTTTCGCGTCGACGCGTCGACCGCCGCGGACTTCACGGGAACGCGGCACTCCTCGGAGACGCTATCGGCGGCGCAGCTTATCCTCGCGGTCCTCAGCCCCCCGCTCGATGCGAACACGACCTACTACTTCCGCTTCGGCGCGTTCAACGCGAACAAGAACGCCCACTTCGCCGCGGCCGAGGCCACGGCGACGCTCGCCAACGCGCCGAATGCGGTCGCGCCGTCCTTTCTGGAGGTCTGGACCGACAGCGCGACGGTACAGTGGGAGGCCCTGCCGGCCTCGCCGCAGACCGAGACCGGCGAGGGCTACCTGCTCCAGGCCTCGACCGCGCCGGATTTCACGGGCGTCGTCCGCGCGTCTGCGACCGTCGTCAACGCCGTCTCCTCGCTGGCGGTCTCGGGGCTCGACGGAGCGACGACCTATTATTTCCGCGTCGGCTCGCTGAACTGGCCCGGCGCGCCGAACTTCACGGTCCTCGGCGCGACCGCCGCGCTCCCCGAAACGCCCGCGGCGGCGCCGCCCGAGATCACCGCCGTTTTCATCTCGAGCGCGCGCGCGCAGTGGGACGCGAACGGCAACGGCCAAGGCGCGGTCTACGACCTGGAAGGTTCGACCGCCTCGGACTTCTCGGGCGCGGTCGCCGCGGCCTCGGGGCCCGCGACCGCGCTGTGGATCGAGGGCTTGACCGGCAACGCGACCTACTACCTTCGCGTCCGCGCGCGCAACCCCAACGGCTTGTCCAGCGCCTACCACGCGCTCGGCGGCACGACGACGCTGCCGGCCGATCCTCTCGGCGCCGACCCGCCCTACGACCCGGTCTTCCTCACGAGCATGACGGCCCATTGGACGGTCGCGTTCGCGGGCAACGCGCCCGATACCGACTACGAGCTGCACATCTCCTCGACCGCGGGCTTTGAGGCCGGCACGATCGTTTCGAGCGTCACGAAAAACCTCTTGGCCGAGGCCGTCGGCCTCATCCCCGATACGACCTACTACGCGCGCGCGCGCGCCCTCGGCCGACACGGCCTGGACAGTCCTTTCCTCCAGTTCGCCTCGACCGCGACGCGCGCGGCCGCCCCGGGCCCCGGCGATCCGGCGAATTTCTCGGGCGTGGGTTCGGACGCGCTGACGCTGCACTGGACGAGCGGGACGGTCGCGGGCGAATTCAACCCGATCGGGACCTCGTCGGGAACGCTCTACGAGGCCGAGCTCTCGACCGCCGCGGACTTCTCCGAGACCCTCGGAGAGCGCTTTACGCGCGCGTTGAGCGCGTCGTACATCGGCCTCCTGCCCGGGAGCACCTACTACGCGCGGGTGCGCGCGATCAACCGGCGTGGCCTCGCGAGCGCGTTCGCCGACTTCGGCTCGACGGTCACGCTCCCGTCGTCCTTGCCGGTTTTCGTCTCGGGAACCTTCGAGTACGCGGCCGACGGGCTCATCTACCTCGCGCCGGGCGTCTACACCGACACGACGACCGTCACCGCGCGCGCGCGCGTGCAGAGCAACTCTCCCCCGGGTTTGGCGGTCTCCACGGCGACGCATTTGCTCGGCCTTTGGCGCTTCGAGGAGGCGGCGGGACCGCAGCGCGCCAGCGGCGCCCGCGGTCCCACGGATTCGTTCGTCCACTACGAAGACCAAACGGGCGCGTGCGCGGTTGCCGGCTGCGGTCCCGGGGGGACGGCCGGGCGCGTCGGCCGCGGACTCAAGCTCGACGGCGTCGACGACTATTTGATCGCCGACGGCCTGTATCCGTGGCGCGCGAGCGCGGCGAACAACAACTGGACCGTCGAACTGTGGTTCAAGGCGGGTTCCTCGGAGGACCGCGGCTACATCTTCTCGCTCTCGGACTTCGACGGCGAGGGGGGCGCGCACGACGCCGACCTGACCTGGGAAAACGCCTCGGGAAACCTCCAGTTCGGATTGGCGACGGGCGGGAAATCCAAGCCGAATGTTTGGGCCGTCGCGCCCGCGGCCTATGACGACGGCCAGTGGCATCACTTCGCGGGCGTTCTCGACGCCGCGTCGCTGCGGGTCCATGTCGACGGCGCCCTCGTCGCGTCGAACGCGAATGCGACCTCGGCCAACGCGAATACCTGGCCGATCGCCGCGCAACACTTCACCTTCATCGGGGCAGCGCCCAAGCTCAAGAAGGGAACGGGCAACGCCCAGCGTTTTTATGCGGGCGCCGTCGACGAGGTGCGCATCGCCTCGATCGCCTATTCGGCGGCGCAGGTCCAGCGCCACTTCGAGTACGGCCGCGCCGGCCTCGACGCGGGCTCGGCGCAGGCGGCGATCTCGACGAAAACCGCCGCCGACGGAACCTGGACGCGCCTGTCGACGAACACGCTCTCGATCACGGGAACGGCCGGCACGCTCGCGGCCCAGACCTTCACGATCAGTTCCGCCGCGCTGCGCGAGACGGCGTCCCCGGGCGCGGCCACCAACCGCCTGACCTTCCTCGCCGCCGATCTGCACGGCCGCGTCGCGACGGGCCAATTCACGGTCCTCGTCGACACGACGCCGCCCACGAACATCGGCGTCGCGTCGCTCACGAACGCGACAACGGGCAGCCTGCGCGCCGACGCGCTCGCGGCCGCCGACGCGCTCGCGGGACTGCACGCCGCGCCCTACGACTTCGACGCCTCGACCGCGGCAGACTTCACCGGGGACCGCTCCTCGAGCGGATTTATCGCCGACGGCTTCTTCACGCTGCCCGCGCTGCTCGCGAACACGACCTACTACGCGCGCGTCCGCGCGCGCGACGCGGCCGGAACGGCGGGCAACGCCTCGGCCTACTCGCCGAGCCTCGCGACAGCGACGCTCGCGAACCTTCCGCAGGCCGTCGAGGCGTTTACGGTCTATCCGGGCTCGGTTTCGGTGCGGTGGGACCCGTTTCCACCATCGCCCCAGGAGGCCGCGGCCGAGGGCTTTGCGCTCCACGCCTCGTCGCTCGCCGATTTCTCGGGGACGGTCGTCTCCTCGGAGACGGCGGTCGGGACCGTCAGCACCCTGACCGCGCGCGCCCCGCCGCTGGCGCCGAACACGACCTACTACTTCCGGCTCGGCTCGCGCAACTGGCACGGGGCCTCCAACTACGCGCCGGATTTCTCGACGGTGACCCTCGCGGAGCTGCCGGTGGCGGTCGCGCTCTTTGGCGTCGAGCCGGGTTCGATCACGGTCTCGTGGGACGCGCCCGGAAGCGGCAGCAGCGGCTACCGGCTCGACGCGTCGACGGCGGCCGACTTCTCGGGGACGCTGATTTCCTCCGAGACGCCCAACGGCGCGCTCACGAAGCTCACGGCCTTCGGCCTCGCGCCGAACACGACCTACTACCTGCGCGCGGGGTCGCTGAACCATCTGCGCGCGCCGAACTTCGAGACGCCGCTCGCGACGAGCACGCTCGCCGAGACGCCGCGAAGCGCCGCGCTCTTCGCTGTCGGGATTACGAGCGCCGCGCTCGAATGGGACGCGCCCGCAAGCGGCGCCGAGGGCTACCGGCTCGACGCGTCGACGGCCGCCGATTTCTCGGGGACGCTCGTGACCTCCTCGACATTCGACGCGGCGGTGACGACGCTGACGGTCGCGGGGCTTGTCCCGAACACGACCTACTACTTGCGCGCGGGCGCGTTCAACCACGCGGGTCGGCTGAACTTCGCCGTGCCGCTGACGACGCCGACGCGCGCGAGCCCGCCGGCCGCGAGGACCCCCGCGTTCGCCGAGGTCGCCATCACGAGCGCGACGGCGCAGTGGAACAACGGCTCGCCCGCCAATCCCGCGGGCACGGTCTATGTCCTGGAAGCCTCGACGGCCGCGGACTTCACCGGGGCCGACGTTTCCTCGACGGCCGCGGCCGCCTTCGAGGCCCCGCTTACGGGGCTCGCGCTCAACACGACCTACTATTGGCGCGTCTTCGCGCGCGGCCACGCGGGCCTCTTTTCCGAGCCGCTCGTCTACGGCGCGACGGTCACGCGCGCCAACGAACCGGCCGCGCCCGCGTACCTTACGATCCATCCGTCGAGCGTCGCGGTGCAGTGGTCGCTTCCCGCGGGCGGCGCCTCGGGATTTCGCCTTGATGCGGCGCTCGACGCGGGGTTCACGAGCGGCGTCACGAGTTCGATCACCTACGCGGGCGGCGCGGCAAGCTTGACCGTCGAAGGCCTGGAGGCCGACACGACCTACTACTTCCGCGCCGGGTCGCTCAACCACGCGGCGGTCCCGACCTACGCCGCGCTCGCGGCGACGAGCACCCTCGCGAACCCGGTCTTGAACCTCGACTACTTCGAGATTGCGGCCGTCAGCGCCGCGCTGCGCTGGGACCGGCCGGCCGGGAACGGGCGCGGCTACCGTCTCGAGGCGGCGCTCGACGGCTCGTTCTCCCCCGTCGCCGCCTCCTCGCGCGCGTTTTCCCTCGCCGCGACGACGCTGACGGTTTCCGGGCTCGCGCCGAATACGACCTACTTCTACCGCGTCGGCACGGTGAACGCCAACGATGTTCCCAACCACTCCGTGCTCGGCGCGACGAGCACGCGCGCGAACGCGCCCGTCTCTCCGGTCGTCGACGCGGTCGCCGACAGCAGCGCGACGCTCGCGTGGGGCGAGCCGAGCGGGGGCGCGGCCGGCTTCATCGTCGAGGCCTCGACGGCCGCGAATTTCTCGGGGGCGATCTTCCTCTCGAGCGCGGTCGACCCTGCCGTTCGCGGGCTTTCGGTGTCCGGGCTGTCGCCGGCGACGACCTACTACCTGCGCGCGGGCGCGCTCAACTGGAATTCGGTCGCGGCCTACGCCGCGGCGCTCTCGACATTCACGCGCGCGGCGCCGCCCGACTCGTTCGCGTTCACGGCCGTCGACCTGACCTCGGCGACGCTGCAGTGGAGCGCGGCCGAGGGCGCCGAGAGCGGCTATCGTCTTGAAGCCTCGACGGCTTCGGACTTCTCGGGGACCGTGCTTTCCTCGACGACCGACAAGCAAGACGACCTCGACTTGACGGTGTTGTCGCTGGGCCGCAATACGACGCACTACTTCCGCGTCGGCGCGCTCGGCCGCGACGGCGACGCGACCTACTCGACTGTGCTCGCGACGAGCACTCTGTCCCAGGAAGTCGCCCTCCAGCCGCGCGATATCGTCGCGGTCTACGCCGGAAGCGTCACCGCGCATTGGGTCGCGCTCCCGCCGCCGCCGCCGCTCGATCCGAGTGCGGAGGGCTACCGGCTGCGCGCGTCGACGGCCGCGGACTTTTCGGGGACGGTCCTCTCGTCTGCGACGCCCGAGGTCGCGCTCTCGACGCTGACCGCGCCGACCCTGTCGCCGAACGCGACCTACTACTTCCGCGTCGCCTCGCTCAACCACAACGGGGTTCCGGGGCCCGAGCGGGTGCTTGCGGCGACGAGCACGCTCGCGAACCTTCCCGTCTCCCCCGTGTTCGCCGCGGTGCTCGAGTCGAGCGCCTCCGTCTCGTGGGCGGCGCCCGCGGGCGGCGCGCAGGGGTTTCGCGTCGATGCCTCGACCGCGGCGGATTTCACCGGGGACCTTTTCGTTTCGACGACGGCCTCGGGCGTCGCGAATTCGCTGGTCGTGCAGGGGCTCGCGAGCAATACGACCTTCTACTTCCGCGCGGGCTCGCTCAACCACAACGGCGCGGTCCACTTCGCGGTCTCGGCCGCGACCCCGACGCTCGCCGAGCGCGCGGTCGCGCCGGCGGCCGAGGAGGTCCACCACTCGAGCCTGACGGCCGCGTGGGCGCTGCCGACCGGCGCGGTCTCGGCGTTCGAGCTGCACGCTTCGACCGCCTCCGACTTTACGGGCGCGACCTCGAGCTCGCGCTCCGCGACCGGCGGCGAGACGACGCTCGCGGCGCTCGGGCTCGACGCGAACACGACCTACTACCTGCGCGTCGGCTCGCTCAACCGCGCGGGCGCGGTCCAGTTCGCGTTCGCGGCCGCGACGGCGACGCGCGCGAACCCCCCGGTCTCCCCCTCGACGACCTCGGTGCAGATAACGAGCATGAGCGTCTCGTGGTCGGCCCCCGCGTTCGGCGCCGAGGGCTACGCGCTCGAGGCCTCGCCGAACGCCGACTTCTCGCCGCCGCTGCTGTCGAGCCGCACGCCGAACGGGACGCTGACGGAGCTCGCCGTCGGCGGCCTCGACCCGAACACGACCTACTACCTGCGCGTCGGCGCGCTCAACCACAACGGCGTCGCCGACTACGCGGCGGCCGGCTCGACGAGCAGCCGCGCGAACGCGCCGACGGGTCTGGCGTTCGACGCGGTCGGCGTCGCGAGCTTCACGGTCTCGTGGACGGCCTCGGCCGGCGGGGCCGAGGGCTATCGGCTTGACGCCTCGGCCGCCGCCGACTTCGCGACGCTCGCGGCCTCCTCTGAGACCGCGAACTCCGCGCTTACGACGCTCGCCGTGGAGGGTCTCGCGTCCGACACGACCTACTATCTGCGCGTCGTCGCGTTCGACCACAACGGCGCGCCGACGCATTCGGCGACCGCGGCGCGCAGCACGCTCGCGAACGCGCCGGTCTCCCCGGCCGTCGACGCGGCCTTCGTCTCAAGCGTCACGGTAAGTTGGACGATCCCGGCCGGCGGCCGCGAGGGGTTCGTCGTCGACGCCTCGACCGCGAGCGATTTCACCGGCACGATCAACTCGTCGCGGACCCCCAACGGCGACCTCGCCCTGCTCACGGTCCAGGCCCTCCTGTCCGACACGACCTATTATCTTCGCGTCGGGACGCTCAACCACGAAGAGGTCCCCCACTTCGCCCTGGTCCCGGCGACGAAGACCCTAATCGACATCGATGAAAGCGGCCCGGCCGCGATCACCGACCTCGCGGCGTCGACCGAGACGGCGGTCTCGGTCATGCTGACCTGGAGCGCGCCCGAGGATCCGACGAACGACCCGCTCGACGGCAGCTACGCGCTGCAGGCCTCGACCGAGCCCGTTGCCGTCGTCTATTCTACGACGAACGCGCAGGTCTTGTTCTCGACGGTCGGCGTGGTCGCGGGCTCGCTCGAAACCCGCTCCTTTCCCGGACTCCTGCCGAATACGACCTACTACTTCCGCGCCTTCACGGCCGACACGCGCCCAAACTGGTCGCCGCTCTCGAACGGCGCGACCGTCGCCACCCTGGCTAAGCCTCCCGCTGGCGTCGGATTCGAGGGTGTGCGCGAGACCTCGGCGACGCTCTCGTGGGGCGCCTTCGCGCTCGCGCCGTCCTCGGAGTCGGCCAACGCGTTTGAATTGAGCGCGTCGGCCGCGGCGGACTTCGGCGGTACGGTGTTCTCGTCGCGCACGACGCATGTGACGCTCTCGACGCTGACCGTCGCGGGGCTCGCGCGCAATACGACCTACTATTGGCGCGTCGCGAGCGTCAACCGCAACGAACTGCCCAACACCGTCGTCTTCGAGGCGACCGCGACGCTGACCGCGCTTATCGAGCGCCTCGATGACGATGTCTTGGCCGCCGACACGGCCTCGGTCACCCTGCAGTGGGCCGCGCTGCCGGGCGCCCCGCCCGCGGCGACGGCCGAGGGCTACCGCGCGCGCCTCTCGACGGCGGCCGACTTCTCGGGGACCGTCTTTTCCTCGGCGACGGCCGATGCCGCGGTCTCGACGCTCACGCTCGCGGGCCTCGCGCCGAACACGACCTACTACGCGCGCGCGGGCGGGCTCAACTGGAACGGCGTCCCCAACGAGATCGCGCTCGCGGCCACGAGCACGCTCGCGAACCCGCCGGACGGCCCCGCGTTCGCGGCCGTCGAGCGCTCGAGCGGCGCGTTGTCGTGGTCGGCGCCGGCCGGCGGCGCGCGCGGCTACCGGTTCGACGCCTCGACGGCGGCCGACTTTACGGGCGCGCTCGCGTCGTCGGAGACGGCCTCGGGCGCCGAGACGAGCCTTTACAACCTCGGCCTCGACGCGAACACGACCTACTACTTCCGCGTCGGGAGCCTCAACCACCGGCGCGCGCTCAACTTCGCGGCCGCGCTCGCGACGAGCACGCTCGCGAATCCCCCCGACGCGCCGCTCATCGACGCGATGCACCTCTCGAGCGCCGCGCTCGCGTGGACCGCTCCCGCGTTCGGGGCTGAGGCCTACCGCGTCGACGCCTCGACGGCCGCGGACTTTTCAGGAACGCTGTCCTCGTCGCGCTCGGCGACCGGAGGGGAGTTCGCGCTCGCCGCGAGCGGCCTCGATCTAAACACCACCTATTATTTCCGCGTCGCGGCCTTCAACCACAACGACGCGGCGACCTTCGCGGTCGTCGGCGCGTCCGCGACGCGCGCGGCGGTGCCCGCCGCCGTGGCCGAGGCGTTTTCGAATGTCCATATCACGAGCCTGACCGCGGCCTACGCGGCCAACGGCAACCCGACCGGAACCGACTATGAAGTCGACCTCTCGACGGCGTCGGATTTCTCGGGGACGCTTTTTGAGGCCGGGACCGAGGCGCTCTCGGCGGGCCTGAGCGGCCTCGCGCCGAACACGACCTACTACGGCCGCGTCCGCGCGCGCAACTACAACGGCGTTCCGAGTTCCACTTTGGCGCTCGGCTCGACGATCACGCGCGCGTCGACGCCGGGGCTGTCGACCTCGGTCTTCGACCCGGTCTTCGTGACGAGCCTGACCGCGACTTGGAGCCCGGGCGTGCCGGCCAATCCGGACGGCACGCGCTACGACGCGCGCCTGTCGAGTTCCTCGAACTTCACGGGCCTCGTGCACAGCTCGGACACGGCCGGGCTCGCGGCGACGTTCGCGGCCCTTGAAGCGAACACGACCTACTATCTGAAAATTCGCGCGCGCAACGGAACCGGCTTATTCTCGCCGTTCACGGCCGTCGTTTCCACGCCGATGCGCGCGGCCGACCCGGGTCCGAATGTCGGCGTGACCACCTACACCGGCGTCGGCTTCGAAGCGTTTACGCTCAACCATGCGAGCGGACCGGTCGCCGGGCCGTTCAATCCCGACGACACGCGCTACAAGGCGCAGGTCTCGCGGCAGTCGGACTTCTCGACGATCGACGCCGAAGCGATTGCCGAAGGCCCGAGCAAGTTCTTCGGGGGGTTGGTTTCCGGCACGACCTACTACGCGCGCGTGCGCGCGATCAGCCGTTCGGGCTTCGGTACCGACTATATCGCCTACGGCTCGACGGTCACGCTGCCGTCGTCGATCCCGTCGTTCGTCGGCGGCTCGTTTGAGTACGCGGGCGCCGACGGCGCGTTCCTCGCCGCGGGGGTCTACACCGACACGACGACGCCGAAAGCGCGCGTGCGCGTGCAGAGCACATCCTCGCCGGGGCTCTCGGTCTCGACGACGCCGGTCTTGCTGTTTCATTGGCCGTTCGAGGAGGGCTCGGGAACGACCGCGGCCGACGCGAGCCGCACGGCCAACGACGGAACGCTGACCGGCGGCCCGGCCCGGATATCGGGCCGGCTCGGCTCGGGCCTCGACCTGGACGGCGTCGACGACTATGTCGTGAGCGGCGACCTGCCCGGCTGGCGCAAGGACGCCGCGAACAACGCGTTCACGGTGACGCTTTGGTTCCGCACGACGACGAACGCGGGCTTGTTGTTCCAGGTCTCGGACTCCGACACCGAGGGGACCGCGACGAAGCTCGACGCGACCATCGGCTTCAACAACAGCGGCAACCTCGCGTTCGTGCTGCGGCGCGAATCCGACGGCGCGGCGCGGCGGGCCGAGGCCTCCGCGAGCTTCGCCGACGGGAATTGGCGCCTGCTCGCCGCGACCCTCGGCTCAGACGGCATGAAGCTCTATGTCGACGGGGCGCTCAAGGCCTCGAACGCCGACATAGCGCCCGGCGCCGCGCGCCTCTATCCGGGCGCGGTCCACGCGTGGGTCGGCTCGGGGAGCTCTGGCGAGTCGCAGATGGGCAACGGCACGAAGTTCGCCGACGCCGACATCGACGAGGTTCTCGTCGCCACCGCCGCCTTCTCGGCCGCGCGCGTCGCCGACGACTATGCGCAGGCCGGCAGTGAGGAGCGCCGCTTCGGGACGCCGGCCGTCGACATCTCGACCGAGGCCGGCGCGAACGCGTCGTGGGCGCGCGTCTCGACCGGGGTCTGGTCGATTACGGGCTCGGCCGGCTCGATGAACGAGGAGACCTTCGCGCTCGCGGCCGCCTCGCTGCGCGAGACCGCCGCGCCGGGCGCGGACACCAACATCGTGCTGTTCACGGCGTCGGACCTCGCCGCGAACCAGGCGACCGCGCAGTTCACGATCCTCGTCGACACGACGCCCCCGCCCGCGCCGACATTCCAGTCCCTTGCGGTCCCGTCGAGCACGACGCTGAGCGTCGAGGGGCTCGCGGGCTCGGATCCGCTGAGCGGCTTGGCGGCGCTGCCGTTTCGCGTCGAGACCTCGACGGCGGCCGACTTCTCGGGAACGATCATCCAAGGCGCGTTCGTGGAGGGCCCCGACGCCGCGTTGGGCGGCCTCGACCCGAACACGACTTACTATGCGCGCGCGGCCGCGCGCGACGCGGCCGGCGCGGGCAACCTTTCCGGATTCTCGGCGTCCCAGTCGACGCCGACGCTCGCGCCGCCGCCCGGCCTGCTCGCCGAGACCTACCTGTCGGTCGGGCTCTCGTCGGTGACCGCCGCGTGGGCCGCCGTCGAGGCGTCCGATGGCTACGCGCTGCGCGCGTCGACGGCGCCCGACTTCTCGGGAACGATCTTCTCCTCGCGCACGGCGGTCGTGACGCTCAGCACGCTGACGATCGCCTCGCTCGGGCCCGACACGACCTATTACTTCCGGGTCGGCAGCCTCAACCACGCGGGCCGCCTTACTTTCACCGCGCTCGGATCGACGCGAACCGTCGCCGAGGAGATCGGCGTCGTGATTTCGACCCCGCTGATCGATATGGGCCTCGTGCTCCTCAATCAGGAGGTGTTGGTCACGACGAGCAACCGCGTCACGAGCGTCGGCAATGTCGCGCAGACCTATTCGATCCACGCCTCTACCGTTTCGGCCGGGAGCCCGTGGACGATTTCGACCTCGTCGGGTCTCGACGCGTTCACGCTACAGACGCTATTCAACTCGATCGAGCCCGCGGCCGGAGACCTGGGCGAGAACGACAAGCTCCTCGATTCGGACCGGCGCTGCGATGGCGTCCGTTTCGTCGGGGACCAGGACTGCGCGAATGTCGAGCCTTCCGGGGAGCGCCTCCTGTGGTTGCGTCTGGGCATGCCGACCCTTTCGAGCACCGAAGCCCAGCAGGACATACATATCACGATCACGGCCGAACCGCCGTAAATCCAAAATCCGTTGGACGATTTGCGGAAAGTTGACTTCGGCGTTTCTGTCTACACCGCGATCCTCTCCAGCAACTCGTAGGCGCGCCGCTGCTTGGCGTCCGGCGTGGTGACGATTTGCTTTTTGCGGCTTGCTCATTCTTCGCCTCCATCGGGCGGACTGTGGCTGGATTTATCTGAGTTTAGGAAGCGCAACGATTCCCATCGACGATTTCCCATGCGAACCTAGGTTTGTAAGGGGCAAATCGACCGTCTTTATATGAGAGGATATCCTCTTTCTGCAACCGACCTATAACCACGCAAGGGTGCGCTTTGAGGCTCATTGCAAACTTGAGCACTGCCTTTGTTGAAATAACAGGATTCTCCTCAATAAAGTGACGATAGGCATCCGATGGAATCAGCAAGTCGCCCGCAAATCGGTCTGCCTCTTCCTCCCGCTGATCAACGATGTGCTTGTCCATCTCGACAAAAATCTCAGACTTCGGATGCAATAAGATGTGTCCGATTTCATGAAGCATCGTAAAGAAAATGATGTCGCAAAACTTGTGCCGCAGGCTTAACTGAATCACTGGCCTTGAGTTCTGGCGGACCCAAAATGTTGCGCCATGCGCCACCGTCCCCTTAAGGCAGGGGACGATAACCAACGCGACGCCGCAATCAGTGAGTATAGCTCTCGCTTCCTTCTCAAAACTACGGGGGTCCAACGTTGCACGCACAAGCCGAGGCAGGGCACCTTCAAGCTTTGATTTGTCGAAGGATGGGAGGTGTAAGCGCTCTGCGATAAGTTGTCCCGCTCGAATCCAGGAAGCCAGAGATTCTCTCGAAGAGGCGCTTCCACCCGCTTTTCTATAGGCGACGGCGTAGCCTTGCGCAAGGAGCCCATCCAAAATCTTCATGCTCCCAACTCCGAAGTAAGCGAGAAGATTCTTGAGCTGTTCGACCTTATTGGAAGCCTGCCCCATCAGCCCCAGCCCTACCAAATCCTTGGTAGGGAACCGAGAGAGAGACTCGACATCACTTTTCAAATCCTTTGTGGATTCAGATACAGCTAAATCAGCCTCATAGTTTTTGGTTAAGCTGATCCAAAAACTTGCTGGTGTCCCGAGAACCCGCTCCAGAAGGTTGGCCACGCGAACCGAAATCAATTCTTTCCCTTGAATGATGCGATTGACGTGTTTACGAGAAACGCCCATGCGGTCGGCGAGAGTCTGTTGAGACATGCCGACGGCGTCAATGGCATCTTGGAGAGATTCTCCAGGATGAATCAGTAAGTCTGTTTGATTTCTCGTTTCAGTTTTCATAATGCCTCTGGTCCACTTCCTGGACCGTTACTATTTCGATCTTTCCACCCTGAGCAACCGTCACAATCATTCGAGCTCGATAACCCAGTTCGACTGCATACTGTCCCTTCCGGTCCTCCCTCAAGGGGTGAAATCCCAGATGGGGAAGCTTGTATAAATCCTCGACCTTCGCCGCAGCCTCAATATCTTTGATGCGCTTGACATAGTTGCGTCCGACCTTGTCTCCCCAAGCTCGAATCGCCTCTTGGCTTTTGTTGAAACACCGGCGCAGCTTGGCTGTCCGGAAATTTACCTTGATCGCCATTCCATCGGTGTAACCAATTCGGTTACTACGATTTTAGCATGCAAGGAGGTGCCGGTCAAGGACTTTCCTGCTTCGAATTTGCGGGTCTATTAGGGCTTTAGGAAGTGCGACGAAATAGTAACTACTCAGGTCGTCAGGCGGGCGAGACAGGGATGAATGGACGTCCGGCGATGGCATCGACAAGCGCATGGAATACGGGGAGGTTGTGCTTACGGACGGTATCGATATAGCCGCGCACGCGGAGGAAGCGCTCGGCGCCGGTCTTGGTACGAAAGCCGCCCGATATCTTCTGGCGGACCTTGAGCATGCGCAGGATTTGCTCCGCGTGGTTGTTGGTGAAGGGGACACGGAAGTCGCAGAGGAAGGCGAGCACAGCCTTCTTGTGACGCTGCATGCGATCCAAGAGGTTGAGGGCCTTGGTTTTTTTGGGCCGACCCCGGCGCCGAACAGGAGGGGGCGTGGGCGGTGGATTGGCGGCGTAGCCCTGCGCGAGGAGACCCTCGTATCGCTTAAACCACGAGGCGCGTTCGGCGTGGGAGAGGCGAGCGCGTCCCAGCGCCTTGAGCTCATCGACGCGCGCGTTCATGTCCAGCAGGAGCTGGCGCATCTTGCCGGCCCAGTCTTGGTTAAGGTTTTCAAAAAGGAAGGTCAGCTCCCGCAGGATGTGGGCGTTGCACAAGCCGTGGCGGCAAGGCAGGTCGAAGTAGGAGGCAAGGCAGTCGTGGATGAGGCGGCCATAGAAACGGGTGAGGATGCCGAAGTGTTCGATGGCTTCGCTGCCCTTGCGGGCGTGGAGTCCGTACCAGGTCAGGAGCTTGGACCCCAGGCCGTGGACCCAGTGGAGCTTGCCTTGGACGCGCAGTCCCGTCTCGTCGCCGTTAAGGATATCGGCGCAAGGCAGGAGCGTCTTGACCTTCGCCTCGAAGGGCTCCAGATTGTCGGAGGCCGCGGTTTCGGCGCGCTGGATGGTTTGCTCGCTGACGGGCTGGCCGAAGATGTCGGCGCAGAACTGACTGAGGCGTTGCGAGGCGATGAAATTCTGGTCGCGCAGATAAGCCAGGCAGGCGAGCCAGCGTCCCCCATATTGTACGGGAGCGGTGACATCCGGCGGGAAGGGCGCGGTGACGTCGACATCGCAGGCGGGGCAGTGCTTGGTTTCAGCGCGATACTCGGTGACGAGGAACAGCTTGAGAGGCAGGTCGAAAACCTGACGGTGGACATGGCCGATCGTGGGGCAATGGTGGAGTTGGGTGTCGCATCCCTTGGGACAGGTGCTCAGTGGGACCATGATCGTTTCGTCGGGCCGCTCCACGGGCTTGAGGGTGTAGCCGGGATGCCCCGGTTGTCCACCCGATTTGCGCCCCCTCTTTTCGCGCAGGCTCTTGGGCGCGGGCTTGATGTAGCCGTCGGAGGAAGGGGGCTTGCTGCTGTTTCGGGAATTGAGCGCCAAGCGGGCCTGAAGGTCGAGGATGATAGGGACCAGCGCGCGGGGCTTGGTATCCGCCAGAACGGTGAGTTCTTCAACTGTCCACACGGCAGAGTTCCTCGCGAAAGCAGGGGGTCAGGGGATAGACGTGGATGTCCTTGACCGGCACGTGCAGGGTGTAGTTGCGGTCCTGACGACTGCGGCCTTGGGTCTGGCCGACGCAGACCCAGTTGGCGGCGCGATAACAGGTGCCCTTGAAGCGGGAGCGGTCGACGAAGGTCTCGACCAGATAGATCGGATGTCCATACTTGGCCAGCCAATCGGCCGCGAGGCGACGGGTAAGGCGGGCAAGCAAGTGCGAGGCCAGATGGGGGACGTGAACCCAGGGAAGGATGAGGAAGCGGACGTTGTTGGTGATCCAGGAAAGGCGCTCGGCCCGGGTTGGTTCGTCCCACCCGATGAACTTGTCGCGCGGGTTGACCCTCCAGGCGGCGGCGCCAAAGAGCGCGCAGCCGACGTCGCGGCCTTGGCGGTCGCGGGCGAGGTAGGCCATGTTCTCGCCGACCGAGCGGCGCAGGCCGAGATAGTGGTAGCGGATGAGATACTGGGTGAGGGAAGCGTAGCGCGGCTGCTTTGTGGAGAGCGGCTCAATGGAAAGGGGAAGCAATTCCCCCAGGGGCTGCGTGATCGGTTCCGGCTCGGGCCATGGCAGGTCCGGGTCCACGGGCCGAAGCACACGCTTGGGCGGTGGACGCCGGCGTTCCGGCAGGCGTATGAGTGCGCGCTTCTCGAGCTTGATCAAGAGGCTGGAACCCGCGAAGTTTTTCAGTCGTCCTGTGGCGGTCCTCCAGTTCCAAGCCTCGGCCAACGCCAAGGCGATTTGATTGCGGCTCCAATCGGGATGGTCGGCGATGAGTTGGCAGACGAAGGCCACGTCTGCATCGCTGATGTTGCGGCCCTGGATGCGGCGCGGGGTGTCCATGCGCCGCTACTGTAGGAAATGGGGGGCGAGTTAGTCCAGTGGAATATTTCGGCTCAGCAGTCCGCTCCACAGACCTGAGTAGTTACGATCCTTGAGATAAGCCGCAGCGGATACTCCATGCTTTCCCAGTTCAACGACGGACGGAACTGCATTATGGGGGGTAACGGGCCGATGCTTCTGGTTTTGAACGGCCAAAACCCGAAGCCCGAACGGCCACGGCAAAAGGCCGCTCCCGCGCGTCTCTGGCCTGCCCGCGTAGAGCCGGAAAAATTCGAAGCAACGGCGTTCGTTAAAGGCGCGTTCGCCCGGGAGGGCTGCGCCGTTTCAGGCCGTTTCCGTTCGAGCTCGCGGGTTTTTTGCGAAGCAAAAAACCGCGAGCCACGCGCCCGAAGCGCGTAAATGTTCCGTTCTATTCCTTCTTGAAAGTAGGGAAACCTGGAAGCGGATACCCTTGACAGTTCACACCCAGGTCTCTATGATATAGCCGAGTTAATTCAATGAAGATATACATAATTTCCTCCATCACCCTTGTTTTTCTCACTGATACCGCCTCCGCCCTTGCCTAGGACTGATCCAGTAGAAGAATGCAAGGAAGGCTGCGTAGACACCTGGCACGACATGCGAGCGAACTGTCAGAGTCGGTTTCCGGATTCTGCAGAAAAGCGAAAGTTCTGCTACGAAAGTGCCGCCAATGTCATGGCGGGCTGCGTAAGGAACTGCGAGAGATAAATGTGATATGACACGCGCAACGAAGAGTTGGCACTTTATTTATGTCCGCGACGGAGAAACCGTGGAGGGGCATGCTTCGATCGGAATCCCTCGAAGAGAATCTGTAGGAATAGATTGGGAAGTACCTGTCTCTTGCGACATTCTGCCCGGTCTCAAGACTATCCCGGGGATATCTCCTGAGGGGTCAATTAAACTGGCGGAGTCCTTTTTGAAAGAGGTCTACATCCATTTGGATTTGAAAAAGACGGACGGAACGGCATTCGAGTGGACCCATCCGTCGGCATCCTAGATTTTCGTCAAGCGCGGCAAGATTTCTGTGAGAACGAGGGGGTACATTTCGAAAGTCTCGTTGAAACGCGCCGAGATCGACTCGTTTTCCGATTATCCTTTCAATCTGCCCATTTTCCTTCGCCTCGACTCGATATCGCTCCACCCCGCCGTAACTTTTTTCGTAGGCGAAAATGGCGCAGGAAAATCCACACTCCTCGAAGCGATAGCCGCAGCGTTCGGTTTCAACCCGGAAGGGGGAAGCAGGAATTTCCGATTCTCCACGCGCCCTTCCCACTCTCCTCTCCATGAGAAAATCGTTCTCTCGCGCGGGTTTAGGAAACCCAAAGACGGATTCTTCCTACGGGCGGAAAGTTTCTACAACGTCGCTACTGAAACCGAGCGGCTAGGTGTTTCCGACGCGTATGGTGCGCGGCCGCTCCACGAACAATCTCACGGGGAGTCGTTCCTTTCGCTCGTCATGAATCGCTTCACCGGAAAGGGACTCTACATCCTCGACGAGCCGGAAGCTGCTCTCTCCCCGACCCGCCAGTTGGCCCTTATGCGCCGAATCCACGACCTCGTCAACGAGGATTCCCAATTTCTCATCGCCACGCATTCCCCCATTCTCATGGCCTACCCCAACGCCCGCATTCTGAACTGCGATTCGGAAGGGATTCGAGAGACCGCCTACCGAGAAACGGAGCATTACAACGTCAGCGTTGACTTTCTCAATAACTTCCCCGCCCGCATAAAAAATCTACTCGAATAGAGCCCGTTGCTCAAACCGTCTGACTGCGCCCGGAGCGGGTCTCTTCCAGTTCCGTCAGCAAGGCAAAAGGGAAAAAGACCGCCCTTGACGCCCCCCTCCCCATCGAGCATCCTTATAGAGCGATGGCAATGCGGGAGACGGCCTGGGTTCCTAAGGTTTTACTCGCCTTGGCGGCGGTGATCTCGGTGGCCGTTTTGCTCAAGGGCCTCAAGAAAACCGATGCAACCTATGACGCCGTCGAGACGCGCGGAATCGAACTGCAGCGCTTGCCCAGCGCGCGCGAGCAGCGCGCCGCCGTGACGCCCGTCGATCAGGTCTCGTCGCTCGATCTGACCCCGAAGGTCGCCCTGCGCGAAGCCGATCCGCAGGAACCCCCGCCGCCGGAACCGCCGCCGCCCCCGGCGCGCACCGTTGCCCAAGCGCCTCCCGCGCCGCCGCCCCCTCCGCCCGAACCGGAGCAGCGCGCGTTCGTGAAGCCGGCCTTGCGCCCTCGCGGTCTTCCGAAGGAACGAACCTCGAACGCCTCTTCCGGGGCGTTTCTTCCCGCGTCCAAGAACGCCCCTTCCGCGCCCGCATCCGCGCCCGCCGCGCCGCCCCCCGCCGAGCAAACGCCCGATGGGCCCCGCGTCTTCCGCGACACCACCGGAAAAGCCAGCTACAGGGATTAAGCCGGCGTGCCGAGAACCCGCTTTATTTTGATCTTGGCCGCCGCGCTGACCGCCTGCCGGCCGGAAGCCTCCCCCGTGCCCGAGTCTTCCCCGGAACCCGCGTCGAGACCGGTGCTTCTCATGCTCGGCGACTCGCTCACGGCGGGCTATGGGGTCGCCGCCGACGAGGCCTACCCGGCTTTGCTTCAAGCCCGTCATCCGGAATTGGAGATCCGCAACGCCGGGGTCAGCGGCGCCACGTCGACCGGAATTTTGGAGAATCTGGATTGGAATCTGACGCCCGAAGTGAAATTCGTTTTCCTCGCGATCGGCGCCAACGACGGACTTCGGGGATTGGACCTCTCCGAGACGGAGAAGAACATCGACGCGATCCTCGCCGCGTGCGCGCGAAAGAACGCCTCGGCCGCGTTGGCCGGAATGAAGATCCCTCCGAACTACGGGACGGACTACGCCGCGCGATTTGCGGCGATGTACCCCGCCGCCGCCCGCCGGCACGGCGTCCCGTTGATGCCGTTTCTGCTCGACGGCGTCGCGGGAATCCCCGCGATGAACATCGAAGACGGGATCCATCCGAACTCCGAAGGCCACCGGAGGATCGCCGACGCGGCGGAACGATTCCTGAAAGAAGTAGGATGGCTGCGATGATCCTCAAAGCGGAGGCGCTCACGAAGGATTTCCCGACGCCCTCGGGTCCGCTCCGGATTCTGGACGGGGTTTCCTTTTCGATCGACCCCGGGGAATCGGTGTCGATCACCGGGCCGAGCGGCAGCGGAAAATCCTCGTTGCTCGGACTCCTGGCGGGCCTCGACCGCCCGACTTCGGGACGGGTCCTGTTCAAGGAAACCTCCGTCTCCGAGATGGAGGAGACCGAGCTCTGCGCGTGGCGGCGGACGTCGGTCGGATTCGTGTTTCAGAACTTCGAACTCGTCTCCTCGCTGACCGCCCTCGAGAACGCCGCCCTCCCGCTCGAGATTCTCGGCCGCTCCGCGAAGGAGGCCGCCGCGCGCGCGGGAGAGATCCTCGCCGCGCTCGGGATGGGCGCCCGATCCGGACACTTTCCGCACGAACTCTCCGGAGGCGAGCAGCAGCGCACGGCGATCGCCCGCGCCTACATTCACGAACCTGAAATCATCTTCGCCGACGAACCAACGGGAAGCCTCGATGAGGAAACGGCCCGGTCCGTCGTAGACTCGCTTCTGGGGATCAACCGCAGGATCAAGACCGCGCTGGTTCTGGTGACGCACAACCCCGAGTTGGCCCGACAGCTCGACCGCTCGCTGACGATCCACGGCGGAAAGCTCGCCTAGGCTTGCGCATGCCCGTTGCCCTGTTTTTCCGTCTCTACCGCCGGAACTTCAGACGGCTTTTCTTCTTCTCATCCTGTCTCGCCACCGGAGTCGCGTTCCTCTTCGCGGTCGAGAGCGTCTTGGGCGCGGTTCGCCGATCGGTCGGCGAGCGCTCTCGGGAACTGCTTGCCGCCGACCTTGAGGTCTCGTCGAATCGCCCGTTCGACGCCGCCGCCAATCGCGTGTTCGACCGATTCCGCAAACGCGGCGCCCGCATCGTCCCGCTCACCTCGTTTTCATCGATGCTCCGTCCCGAGGATTTCGGCGCGACGCCCTTTCTCGTGAGCGTCAAAGCGGTGACCGCCGAGTATCCCCTCTACGGGTCGCTCGTGACCGACCCGCCCCATGCCCCGCTGGGTCCCGGGGATTGCCTGGTGGAGGATACCGCCGCCCGGCAGCACGGCCTCGCGGTGGGAGACGCCGTTCTGCTCGGGGACGCGCGCCTGCGCGTTTCGGGATTGATCACCGCCGAACCCGACAAGAGCATGACCCGGTTCAGCTTCGCGCCGGGGCTGATCATCGCTCGCGAGGCGATCGACAAGACGGGACTGGTCCGTTTCGGAAGCCGGATCCGGCATCGGCGCCTGATCGCTTTGCCCCGCTCCGCCGACCCCGCGGCCGCTTCCCGCGCGGCGGAAAGGGAAATCGAGCGGACCCTCGATTCCCCCTATATCCGAGTCACCGCGTACGCCGACGCGGAGCCGACGGTCAGCCGCGTTCTGAAACGGGTAACCGGGTTCTTCGTTGTAACGGCTTTGATCACCTTAATGCTCGGCGCGGTCGGAATGGGTTCGAGCCTGACGCTGTTTCTAAACGAACAACTGCCGACGATCGGAATGCTGCGCTGCCTGGGAGTCGAGCCGAGGGCGGTCGCGGGTTTGTATCACGCATTGTGCGCGGCGGTCGGACTTCAGGGCGCCGCGCTCGGCGCCGCGGGAGGCTGGCTCCTCGGCGCCGTCGCGCTGGAAGCGCTCAAGAGCGGACTCGGCCTGACCCTTCCCGTCGAACTCTCGCTTTCCCCGGCCGCCGCCGCCGAGGCGCTCGCGGTCTCGACGGTCGTCGCGGTAGGCGTCCCGTTCGCGCGGGTCCGGGCGATCGCAGCGATCGCGCCGCTGACGATCCTGCGCGGCAAGGCTTCCACCTTGCCGCCCCGCCGGCGGGACACCGCGATCCTCGCGATCCTCGCGTTGGCCGCCCTCTATGGGTTCGCGCTCCTTAAATCCAACAGCAGCGAACTCGCTCGAGGATTTGCCGGGGGACTCGTGGCCGCCGCCGCGCTTCTCGCCGCCGCCTCCGCCGCCGCGGTCCGCGCGGTGGAGCGCTTCGCCGCGAAAGCCCCCGGCCTGCCCTTCGCGCTTCGGCACGGGCTGCTGCAGTTGGGAAGGGAGCGGGCCCGCTCGCGAATTTTCCTATTCACCTTGTCGGCCGGATTCGGCCTTCTCGGCGCGCTCGATTTGGTGCGCCTTAGTCTTTCCGAGGAGATCCTGTTGGGGAAAGCCGACCTCGTTCCGGACCTATTCCTCGTCGACATCCAAAAGCCGCAGCTCCAGGGCGTGAAGGAATTGACCCGATCCTTCTCGAGGGTCGAGCCGGAATTTTCTCCGCTCATCCGCGCCCGTCTTTCCCACATCAACGGCGTCGCCGTCCGCCGCCGCGATAGCGGGGCGATGACGCTCGAGGAACGCAGCCGGCAGAGCTTTCTCCTGCGGGAGTACAATCTCACCTACAAGGACCGGCTCAACGGCAGCGAAACGATCGTCGCCGGAAGTTTTTGGCGGCCGGGAGAAACGGCCTCCCGCATCAGTCTCGAAAAGGGCTTCTCTGAGCGGATGAAAGTCGGCCTCGGAGACCGGCTTCGCTTCGACATTCAGGGGCGTCCCGTGGAAGGGACGGTCGATTCCATCCGCACGATCGACTGGATGTCGATGAAGCCGAATTTCTTCGTCGTGATTCCCCGTGCGGTGCTCGAACCCGCTCCCCAGAACTTCATCGCTTCGTTCCGCCTCGCGGACCGCGGCGCGTTCTCCGACTATCAGCGCGCCCTCGGCCGCCATTTTTCGAACGTTTCGGTCATCGACCTCTCCAAGGTTCTCGATTCGGTGCAGGAAATTCTCGGCACTCTGCTGAGCGCCCTGAAAGGCGTCGCCTGGTTCTGCGTGGCCGTGGGTCTGCTCGTGCTTGCAGGAACGATTGCGCTGGACCGGCGCGCCCGCGCCCGCCGCACCGCGCTGTTTAAGGCCCTCGGCTGTCCCCCCGCGCGCGTCGCCGCGGTCGACGCAGTCTCTTTCGCCGCGATCGGCCTCTTGACCTTCGCGATCGGCAGCCTGACCGCGCTCGGTCTCGGTCGCCTCATCGCGGGGATGCTTGAAATCGGATTCTTCGTCGACTTCGCCGCGGTGGGACGGACTCTCGCGGCCGCGCTTCTCTTTCCGACGGCGGTCGGCGTACTGGCCAATTGGCGCGCGTACGGAGCCGGCGTTTCCAAGACGTTGAAATTCGAATGAAGCCCTCCCCCTACGACCGGAACATCCCCCTCGTCTTCGCGATGAACGCCCTCTGGATGTTCCTCGTCCTGATGCCCGTGATCGTTCCGTTCTACCAGGATCTCGGACTCGACATGAGGGCGATCTACACGCTTCAGGCCGCGTTCGGAGCGGCGCTGTTCGTGCTCGAAGTCCCCTCCGGCTACGCCGCCGACCTGTTCGGACGCAAAGCCACTTTGATGCTGGCGACTCTCTTTCATGGACTCGGCTTTGCGATTTTCGCCTTCGCCCATGGGTTCCCGGCGCTGCTCGCCGGAGAGATCGTCCTCGCGATCGCGGTTTCGCTCTTTTCCGGAACGGACGTCTCGATGATTTACGACTCGATGGCGGCGTCGGGATCGACGAAAGCGCCGATCAAGATGATCGGCCGAAAAGTGTTTTACCAGCAGCTCGGCGAGACGGCCGGGGGGCTCGTCGGCGGCTGGCTGGTGCTGTGGTCGCTGCGCCTGCCCGTGACCGTGCAAGCCTTCGTAGCCTGGCTTCCCGTTTTGGCCGTGCTGGCGATGGTCGAGCCGCCGCGGGAGCGCATGAAGAGAACCGCCCATCGGGAGAACCTTGCGTATATCCGAAAATCCTTGTTCGGCCATTCCGCGCTGTTGTCCTTGGTGATCCTCAACACCGTCTCGTTTGCAACGGCAACCTTGATCGCGGTCTGGGCGTTTCAAAAATACTGGCAGACGATCGGCATCGGCATCGCCTGGTTCGGCTACCTCTGGGCCCTTTCCAACCTGATCGTGGCGATCACGGCGCGCTACGCGCACAAGCTCGAGAAGGCGCTGGGAAGCGCGGCCGCCGTTTCCTTCATGGCCCTGCTTCCGGTCGTCGGTTATCTCGGGATGGCATGGACCGACGCGGCCTGGGGGGCTCTCTTTTGCACTACCTTCCAGCTCTCGCGCGGGGTCAACGCCGTGGTGATGCGCGACGCGCTCAATCGGCGGGTCAATGCCGACATGCGCGCGACCGCAAACTCCGTCGTGAGTCTGGGCGTGCGCGCCGCCTTCCTCGTGGGAGGGCCGCTCGCCGGCTGGGGGATGGATCGGTTGGGAACCGCGCCCGTCTTCACCGTCGCCGGCGCGGTATTCGCCGCCGCGTTCCTGTTCTTGACCGTCCCCTTTCTCAAGCTTCGCCGGGAATTCGCGCCGATCCCCTAAATCGAAGCGAAGCGGTCCGTCGCGTCGAGCAGGGCCGTACGGATCCCGTCCTCGGCGACGGAATGGCCGCAGGCGGGGATCAACTTGAATTCGGCCTCGGGCCAGGCCTTGTGCAGTTCCCACGCGGTCGTCGGCGGGCAGACGACGTCGTATTGTCCGTGAATGATGACGCCGGGGATGCCGCGGATTTTATCGGCTCCGCGCAGCAGTTGGTCGTCGGTCTCGAAAAATCCCTTGTTGACGAAGTAGTGGCACTCGATGCGGGCGAACGCTTCGGCGTGCTTGGGATCGGAGTATTTCTCGATCATTCCGGCGTCCGGCACGAGACGGCTCGTCGCTCCCTCCCACGCGGACCACGCGGAGGCGGCCTCCAGACGGACTCGGTCGTCGGCGGAAGTCAGACGTTTGTGATACGCCGCGATCAAATCCCCTCTCTCGGATTCCGGAATCGGGGAGAGATAGGCCTCGAAGCGATCCGGGAACAGCTCGCTCGTGCCTTCCTGATAAAACCACAACAGTTCCTTGCGGCGCAAAGTGAAGATTCCCCGAAGGATCAGGGCCCGGCAGCGTTCCGGATGGGTTTGCGCGTAGGCCAACGCCAGCGTCGAGCCCCAACTGCCGCCGAAGACCGTCCAGCGTTCGACGCCGAGACGCTCGCGCAGCCGCTCGATGTCCGACACGAGATCCCAGGTTGTATTCTCGCGCAGTTCGGCGTAGGGCGCGCTCTTGCCGCAGCCTCGCTGATCAAAAAGCGCCACGCGCCATTTCGCGGGATCGAAAAAGCGGCGGTGTCCCGGCTCGATGCCGCCGCCAGGACCGCCGTGCAGGAAGACGATCGGTTTCCCGTCGGGATTCCCGCAAAGCTCGTAATGGATCGAATGGAGTTCGGAGACCTGAAGCCGCCCCTCTTCGTACGGCTCGATCTCCGGATACAAGTCCCGCATCAGCGCGCCTCCTCTTAAAGCTTCAACATTCTATTTTAAAAGCGCGTTGAGCGCCTTCGGCTACTTATTCGACAGAAGGTGGCGGAAGGTGCCGTAATAGACGGCCTTCCCGCCGGAAGTGCGGCCGGAAAGACTGGAGGTCACGACGCCGTACTTGCGGCCCATCGCTTCGACGAGTCGACCCTCGCCGAGATACATCATGACATGCTTGACCGGATTTCCGGTGAAGACGAGGTCTCCCGGCTCCATTTGATCGGCGGTGATCATCTGCGCCGCGGCCTTCTGATCGCGGGAGACGCGCGGCAGCTGCATCCCGTAACGGCGGTAGGCGTAATGCACGAGCCCGGAACAATCGAATTGCCCGGGGGAACTCGCCCCCCAGACGTACCGGTCGCCGACCCGGCTTTCCGCTTCCTTCGCGACCTGGATAAGCCCTTTGCCGTTCATGAGCTTGCCGATCTCGAACGCCTTCGCGGTCGCCGGGTTCCAATTCCGCCACCCCGCCCCGGTTAAATCCTCTTTGCGGACCCAGGCGCTGATCCCGCCCGCCTCGACCTGCAGCCATTTGCCGTCTTCGGACTCGATTCCGGACCAGGTGACTTGTTCGCCCCGCATCAGGTCGGAACCTTTCGCCAGCGAGATCGCCTTCGACTCCCCGAAAAGCTTGTAGACGACCTCGACCTTCGGCCGGTCCTTTTCGCTGAACCCGTCCGGCGCGCTCTCCATCGCTTCGGGATCCATGAAGAGATCGGCGTTTTTGGAGTTGATGTAAAGCGTTTGGGTGTGCGCCTTGCCGGCGCCGGTTTCAGGCGCGCCCGCCGTCCCGAGGGCGCCCGCACCGCGCTTTCCGGCGCCCGACGCGCGCCGCCTGCCGTGGTCGAAACCGGACAATTCCCCGGAGCGGACGCCGAGCTTTTCCAAGAGGGCCGCGCCGCGTCCCTCTCCCTCCCATCCGTCGCCCGTCTCTCCCGCAGAACCCGTCTCCCCGGCGTCGGTATATCCCACCGAATCGCGAAACTCCGCGCGCGCGAGCCAACCCTCGGCCGCGGCACGCGGATCGTCCCGCGAAAATGAGGTCTCGCCGGCCTCCTCCGCTGCCGCCGACGCTGTTGTGTCGACGCCGTCGAGCTTTTCGTCCGAATGCCAGAAAGCGGACGCCTGCTTCGGCGCCTTCACGCCGCCCCCCTCGAATGCGGCGACGCCGTCTCCCACGGTCAATTTCGAATAGGCGGCGGCGTACAGGGCGCGCGCGAGGGCTGCGCTCTCTTCCTCATCGAGGTCGCGTCCGCTGCGGACAATATAAGGAAATGCGGGATCGGGCTTGTCGAGCGCCGCGTCTTTCGGAGCTGCGGTTTGGGCCCGTACGGGCTTGGAACGGGCGCGAGAGCGGCCGATCTCACCGGCGACCCAGGAGCCGGTGAACAAAAGCGCGACCAACGCCGCGGCCCAAAATCGTTCTGAACGCAATTTCCACCCCCTAAGCTTCAGTTTAACGCCGGGGAATACGGCTGAAAAGAGCCAAAGGACCCAGAGACCTCCCTTCCGAAATCAGGCTTCGAATCGGAACCGAAGGCGCTCATTGCCGGGTCCTCCCCGAAAGTAGTACCCTGAATAAACGCCGCAATCCGCGAGGTTACCCGTGTCCACGTCCACCGAGAAGAAGTCCTCCCCGCTCTCCAGTCTCGACCATCCCGACGCCTTTGTCGACCGCCACATCGGGCCCTGCGCCGAAGAAATCGCGGCGATGCTCGAAGCAGTGGGATATCCCTCGCTCGACGCGATGATGGACGCGGTGGTGCCCAAGGACATCCGCGCGGAAAAGCCGATCGCGATCGGAAAGGCGAAGAGCGAGACGGACGCGATGGCGGAACTGCGCGCGATCGCCGGGAAAAATCAGGTGTACCGCTCCTACCTCGGGACCGGGTATTACGGAACCGTCGTTCCCGCGGTGATTCAGCGCAACATCCTCGAAAATCCCGGATGGTACACGCAGTACACGCCGTACCAGGCGGAAATCGCACAGGGCCGCCTGGAAGCGCTTCTGAATTTTCAAACGATGGTCATCGATCTCACGGGACTCGAGGTCGCCAACTCCTCGATGCTCGACGAAGCCACCGCCGCAGCCGAAGCGATGACGATGGCCTTTCACGCGAAAGGCGCCGACGATCGCCGGACGATTCTCGTGTCGGATTCGGTCCATCCCCAGACCCTCCAACTTCTCAAGACCCGGGCCTGGCCGCTCGGCCTCGACGTGGTCGTCGGCGACCCCGGAGCGTTCTCCTACGCCGCAAAGCCGTTCGCAGCGCTGGTGCAGTACCCCGCGACCGACGGGCGGGTCGAGGATTACGCGAAAACCGCGGAAGCGATTCACGCGGTCGGGGGATTGCTGATCGTCGCAGCGGATCTTTTGTCGCTCACGCTTCTGAAAGCCCCCGGGGAATTCGGCGCCGACATCGCCGTCGGTTCCACGCAGCGCTTCGGCGTCCCCCTCGGCTTCGGAGGACCGCACGCGGCGTTCTTCGCGACGAAGACGGAATTTCAACGGCAGATGCCCGGCCGCATCGTCGGGGTTTCGAAGGATCAGCAGGGCCGCCCCGCGCTCCGGCTCGCGCTCCAGACGCGCGAACAGCACATCCGCCGGGAAAAGGCGACGAGCAACATCTGCACCGCCCAGGTCCTTTTGGCGGTGATGGCCTCGATGTACGCCGTCTACCACGGCCCTTCCGGCTTGAAGGACATCGCCGCGCGCATCCGGCGGCTCACCCTCATTCTCGCCGAGGGACTCCGCCGTCTGGGACACGAGGTCGACGACGGAGTCGTCTTCGACACGATCCGGATCCGGCTCAAGAAGGAAATCCGGGAGATCGTACTCGGACGCGCGGCGGAAAAGAAGATCAACCTGCGGCACTTCGAGGACGGGTCCCTCGGGATTTCACTCGACGAGACCGTCGGGCCCAAAGACGCGGCGGACCTGTTCGAAGCGTTCGCCATCGAAGGCCGACCGGCGTTCACGCCGGAAAGTCTCGCCGAAGCGATCGACGAGACCCTTCCCACCGCATTTCGCCGCGACAGCGCGTATTTGGAGCACCCGATCTTCCACAAGAACCGCTCCGAAACGGAAATGCTCCGCTACATCAACCGCCTGCAGAGCCGCGACCTATCGCTGACCTACTCGATGATCCCGCTGGGCTCGTGCACGATGAAGCTCAACGCGACGACGGAAATGGTTCCGGTGACCTGGCGCAAGTTCGCGGAGATCCATCCGTTCGCCCCCGCGGAACAGACAACCGGCTACGCGGAACTCGTGCGGGATCTAGAGCGCATGCTCGCCGAAATCACCGGGTTTTCCGCCGTCTCGCTCCAGCCGAACGCCGGTTCCCAGGGCGAGTACACCGGACTTCTCGTCATCAAGAAGCATCACGAGGTCCGCGGACAGGCGCACCGAAACGTATGCCTGATCCCCCAGTCGGCGCACGGCACCAATCCCGCAAGCGCGGCGATGGCCGGCATGAAGATCGTCGTCGTCAAATGCGACGCGCAGGGAAACGTCGACGTAGGGGATCTCAAGGCGAAGGCCGCCGAACACGCGAACGATCTCGCCGCGCTGATGATCACCTACCCTTCGACGCACGGGGTTTTCGAGCCGACGATCCGCGAAATCTGCGCGGCCGTACACGAACACGGCGGGCAGGTCTACCTGGACGGGGCCAATCTCAACGCCCAGGTCGCCTATTGCCGTCCCGGCGACTACGGCGCCGACGTTTGCCATTTGAACCTGCACAAGACCTTCTGCATCCCTCACGGCGGCGGCGGACCCGGCGTGGGTCCGATCGCGGTCGCCGCGCACCTCGCGCCGTTTTTGCCGGGTCATCCGCTCGTGAAGACCGGCGGGGAATCGGCCATCGGCGCGGTTTCCGCGGCTCCCTGGGGCAGCCCGGCGATCCTGCCGATCACCTGGATGTACATCAAGATGATGGGAACCGATGGCCTGCGCAAGGCGACCCAGGTCGCCGTCTTGAACGCCAACTACATCGCCAAAAAGCTCGACGCGCATTACCCCGTCCTGTACAAGGGCGCGCACGGCCTGGTCGCGCACGAATGCATCGTCGATCTGCGGCCGTTTAAGACCGCCTCCGGCGTTCTCGTCGACGACGTGGCCCGGCGCCTGATGGATCACGGCTATCACGCCCCGACGATGTCCTGGCCGGTCACCGGAACGATGATGATCGAACCGACCGAGAGCGAGTCGAAAGAGGAACTCGACATCTTCATCACCGCGATGATCGCGATCCGCGACGAAATCCGCAAAGTGGAAAAGGGCGAACTCGACAAGAACGACAACCCGCTTAAAAACGCCCCGCATACGGCGCAGGCGATCGCCGTGGACGCCTGGCCTCATGCCTACGGGCGCGAAGCCGCCGCCTATCCGTCCCCGTGGACCCGGGAACACAAGTTCTGGCCGCCGGTCGGGAAAATCGACGCTCCCTACGGAGACCGCAACCTCATCTGCGCCTGTCCGCCGCCTGAAGCCTACGAAGCGTAGCCTCCGGCGATAGAACCGCTCCCGCTGGCGCTGGTCCTTTTGGGATCGGTGTTCCACCTCGGGTGGAACGTGCTGGCCAAAAGCGCGCGCGACAAGATCGCCTTCCTCTGGCTCGCGCTGCTCGTTCCGGCCCCGTTCGGCCTCGCGGCCGCGATCGCGGCCGGCGGATTTCCGCCGAAGGCGCTCGCCTGCGTCGCCGCCTCGAGCCTGGTCCACGCCCTGTACTTCTGGGCGCTCGGCAAGTCGTACGAAGACGTCGATCTGTCCTACGTCTACCCGTTCACCCGGGGCATCGGAGCCGTCGTCGCGACCGCTCTCGGCGTGGCGTTTCTCGCCGAGCGTCCGGCGCCGCTCGGCTGGGCCGGCATCGCGCTCGCGCTCGGCGCGACGCTGTTCGAACCGCTGACCCAGAAGCGCGGGCGGGGCTCCGTCGAGCGCCGCGGGATCGCGATGACGGCACTCACCGGTGTTTGCATCGGGTCGTACCTGTTCATCGACAAAGTCGGCGTCGATTCCTCGCGCCCGCTGGTCTATCTCGGGGCGCTGTTCGTCGGCACGCCGCTCTGCTTGGCGCCTGTCGTCCTGCGCGGCGGGCGCGCGGCGGCCGAACTGAGGCACTCGCGCCTGCGCTTCGTCTGGAGCGCGCTTTTCATGTCGGAGGCCTACGGCATGATCGTCGTTGCAATGAAGATGTCCCCGATTTCCTACGTGGTCGCCGCGCGCGCGAGCGGAATCGTCGTGAGCGTACTCGCGGGAATCCTTTTTTTCGGGGAGACGGTTTCAACCGGGCGCTGGCGCGCGATCGCGGCGATTACGCTCGGAGTGGTTTGCCTGTCTTTGGCCTGAGGCGGACGAACGCGGGGATTCCAGGCCCAAATCCTCTACGTTCCCGCCGTGTCAACGACGGCTCTGCCCCCAACGGCGCGGACGCCCCGTGGGGGCGTCCGTCCTCGGCGCGCCGGCGCGCCGAGGGGAAATTCGGGCGTTGCCCTCGGCCTAAAGGACTTCACGCCGGCGGGCTCCAGGCGACGCGCTCCCGCGCATCACGCGCGTGCATGCCGCAACGGAAATTTCAATCGAGAGCAACTGTCCCCGGGGACAGTTCCCGGTTCGTTCGGGCGCGGAGATTCGATTTTAAAGCACAATCGTAAACACGAATCTTCGAGCATCGCGCACGAAGCGCGAAACAAAACGCCGTTAATCAGGCAATACTACGGGAACATGGCCTAAATCAGAGATATTCGTCGCCGAGCGCGACCGCGGCGGCCTTGCGGGCGTGGAGGACGCCGGTATCGAACAGCTGGACCGGAGACCGTCTCGGGTCGGCCAGAAGCGGAAGTTCGGTGCAGCCGAGGATCACGCCTTGGGCCCCGGCGTCTTGCAGGCGTTCGATCGTCTCGTGCAGCCGGTCGCGGGAAGCGTCGAGCAGGCGCCCGTGCACGAGTTCCTCGAAGATGATGCGATGGATCGCCTCGCGATCCTCCAATTCAGGAGTCACCGTCTCGATCTTGCGGCGCGAGCGAAGCCGCTCGCGATAGAAATCCTGCTCCATCGTCGACAGGGTTCCCAACAAGCCCACGGTCTTCAACCCCGACGCCTGGATCGCGTCCGCGGTGCAATCGGCGATGTGCAGGATGGGAAGCCGGGTTCTTTCCGCGAGGCCGGGATAGACGCGATGCATCGTGTTCGTTGCGAGGATCAGAAAGTCGGCTCCGCCCCGTTCAAGGCGCTTGGCGCCTTCGACCATCAAATCCCGGGCGCCCGCCCAGTCGTCCTCATGCTGCATCGCCTCGACTTCCGCGAAATCCACGCTGTAGAGAAGAATCTTCGCGCTGTGATGGCCGGCGAGGCGCTCCCGAACCGCGCGGTTGATCGTCGCGTAATAGGGGACGGTCGATTCCCAACTCATTCCGCCCAAAATGCCGATCGTTTTCACGGTTCCAGAATAGCCGATCCCGCACCGCCGTAACAAGCCCGAAACCAAGACGGCCTCCCGGGCTCTTACACTGATAGCGCCATGACGCGCGAGATCCTTTGGGTCGTCGCGGCGTCGGTTTTGGCGTCCGCCTGCGGCGGAACGCGCAAAGCCGCCGTCGCCGGCGGCGACGAATCCCTCTCCCCTCCTGAATTATCGGCGGAGGCGCCTCCTGCGGCGCAAGCGGGTCCGGCGATCCTCCGTCCCGAACCCGTGAAACGGCACGAATCCTTGCTGTCCGAGGGGAAATTCCGCGAAGCCATCGTCGCGTTCACCGAAGACGCGTTGATGTCGGAGTCACCGCCGGATCCGGAAACGAAGTTCCAGTTCGAACGGCTGGGGACCCTCCTCGACCGGATCGGCATCGGAAAAATTCCTTCCCGCGACGCTCCGCTGAACACGCCAACGCCCGCGGCTGATTTGGCCCGCCGCGCCGTGCTCGCCTTCACCCGGGAAAGGGACCGCCAGGCGGTGCTTTTCGCCGCCGCCGCGTACGGCAGCGATCCCAAAACACCGGTGTTCCGGCTTTTGCTTCAGGCCCTCGAGGCCTGGACGGCCCGCCCGGCGGAAGCCGGCGAACGCCAACCCCCCGACCGCGTCGCCGCCTACAAACTGCGCCGGGCGAACGAGTTATTTTCCGAAAAGCGCTACGAGGACGCGGCCGAACAATGCCTCGAATCGCTTTTGCTCGTCCCGGAGGATCCGACCGCGTTCGAACGGCTCGGATCCATGTATTACGCCCTCGGCGCGCACGAACGCGCGGCGAAGGCGTGGCGGGAATCGCTGAGGCTCAAACCCGCCAACGACGCGCTGAAGGACTTCATGGCGCATCTGGAACCCGACGGCCCCGCGGAGACGACGCCCTGATGCGCCGCTTTTTAATCGCTTTCGCAATCGCATTTTTGGCGGGCCGGGCGCTCGCGTCCTTCCCGCTGGAAGAACAGCGGGTCGCCTCGGTCATGCAGGCGCGGCTCCAGGATTCGCTTGATCGCGTGTTCGGTCCCGGACGCTCCGCCGCGAATGTGGTGGTGACTCTCGCGACCGATCCCCGCGTCGCGCGGCGCATCGACGAGGCGCTCGGGGCCGCCGCGCTCGGTCCGAGCGGACAGTTCGAATGGACCTGGCGTTCCGGCGGCGAATCCAAACCCCATCGATTCATTCTCCCCGGCTTGCCCGACGCGCGGGACCTTCCGCCCGCCGCCTCCGGGCTTTCCATCGAAGCGGCGGCCGAACTCGCCAAACGCGCCTCGCGCGTTTCGGTCACCGTCATACTCGACGACTCCCTTCCCCCTTCGGCCGACGGACAAGCGACGGAACTGGTCGCGCGCTCCGTCGACCTCGACCGCACGCGCGGGGATCTGCTTCAAATTTCGCGAACTCCATTCCCGAAACCCGCTCCTCCTCCGCCTTCCGGACCCGTCAGCGGCGCCTTCCTCTGGTCGTGCCTCGCCGCATTCGTGGCCCTCTTTGCCGCGACTCTGTTGTTCCTCGAACGACGGCTGTTTCGCGGACCTCGCCCCCCGGCCGCGGCGCCGCTCCCGGCCCCGCGTCCCGCACCGCCTGTTGCGCCGCCTCCTCCGCTTCCGGGCGACGTTCTCTCCCGCGTGCGGGCGCCGTTTCAGATCGACGCGACGGACGCCTCCAAACTCTTCTTCCTGCTCCGGAAGGAATCCTCCGAGGACATCGCTTTGGTGTTGCCCCATCTTTTGCCTCAAACCCGGCGGGCGCTGCTCGCGTACTTCTCCGAAGACGAGGCCGCGCGCGCGATCGAAGCGAGCACGCGCTTTCGGGTGGTCGACCCCGAGTTGATCGTGCTGCTCAAAGCGGAACTCGAACGCCGGGTCGCCGCGCTGCACGGCGGGCCGGAGGTCGCCGCGGGGCTGCTCGACGACGCGGCTCCCGAGGACCGGACCCGCATCCTCTCGGCGCTTGAACGCTTCGAACCCGAACTCGCGGCGACGATCCGCAGCGAGCCCGTCGCGCCGGGAGAAGTTTCGGGCGGCGGAAGCGCGCCGCCGGCGGCGCCGCAGCTTTTCATCGACGAGGATCCGCCATGAGCGGAGATCCCGACGACCGACTGCGCCGCATGATCGGCTCCCTGCGCGGAGAGAGGCCGAAAGAGGAACCCGCCGCCGCGGCTCCCGCGCGCGACGACGGGGCCTTGGAGGACTATCGACGGCGGATTCAGGAACTTGAATCGCGCCTCGAGAGCGAGACGCAGCGGTCTCACCTCCGGGAGGAGCAGCGGGAAACGGTTGAATCTCAAATCCGCCAAATCACCGAGATGCTCCGCGAGGAAAAACGCCGCTCGGAGATTGAAAAGGACAAAGCGCACGCGCAGGGACGGGTCGAGTCGCTCGAGAAGCGCCTCGACGATCTTCAGGAGAAACTGCTCGGTCTAATCCAGCAGTCCATCGACGCGCGTTCCGCCGAAACGGACGCGACCCGCTCAGCGGCCGAACGCGTCGAATCCCGGGTCGGAGGACTCGGCGAGGCGGTCGACGAGCGCCTCAAGCGTCTCGAAGAGACGATTCCGGCCCTCATCTCCGGATCGTTGGAGAAGTCCGTGCCTCAATTCCACGCGGCGCTGGAGAACGCCGTCGCCGGCCGACTCGCGGCGTCCAACGCCGAACTGCTCGAGGCGTACCGGAAATCCTTGGACGAAGCCCTGATGGCGATGCGTTCGATGATGCTGAAAACGCTCGACGCGCTTCTCGAAGCGGAAAAGGCCCGGGACATCGACGCCGACGGACGCACGAAGCGCGTCGAGACCCGCATCGCGGGCCTCGAAAAGGAATTCCGCGAGTTCTTCAACCGCGAACCCGGATTCTAGTCCCTCAGTCCGCGCAGCATCCCATGCTCGCGGGAGAACTGCCGTTGCGGACGCCGTTGCCCCGAACGCACTCCGTAGCGTCCCGAGCGCCTGTGAGCCGTGAGCCCGACGCCGCTGCGGCGCCCGCTCCCTCGGCCCGTCGGCACGGGGGATCCCTCCACGACTCCGTCGGTGACCATGCCGCCCAACCACAGCAACAGCCAGGTCATGGCCGCCCCGGACGCCCCGATGGCGCCCATCAGGACGAGCAACTGCATCCAATCCATCGCGCTCATATCGCCTCCCCGCCACCGATAGGATGCGTGAACGCCGATCCCGTCTCCATGATCTACGTCAGGAACCCTTCTGGAGAGGATTCCGTATTTATACGGGCCCCCTGCCGTGAGGGTCCCTATTGTGCGGGATCTTCTTAGACACTAGAATGACTCGTGTCCATCCCGAAGCCCGTTGTTCCGAGTCTTGCGCAACTCACCGCCTTCGCGGCTCGAGTCTCGCCGCTTAAATTCCTGACCCCGGAAAACCGGAAGCGGATCGTTCGCGCGGCTTCGCCTTTGCCGTTCCGCCGAAAGGAGGTTCTTTTCCTCCAAGGGGGTCCCGCCCGCTCCTCGTGGATGCTTTATTCCGGAAGAATCGGCCTCATGATCGAAACGCAAAGCGGACGCCGTCAGGAACTGGAGCACATCATCCCCGGGGAACTGTTCGGAACGCTGGACCGCCTTTTCGGCCACTCAAAAACCTACAGCTTAACCGCCGAGGCGACCGTCGAGTCGATCGCCCTGCGCATTCCCGACGAAATGTTCAAAAGCGCGTTCTCCGGCGACGTGGAACTGATGAGCAAGCTCCTCGGACTCTGCGCCGACCGTCTGGCCAAGATGACGGAACTGCCTCGAATGTCGATGGAGCCCCCGCGCACGCGCCTAGCGTTCGCGATATCGAGGCTCGTCCGGGTCTATGGGAATCGCATCCCCATTAAAGAGCGTGAAATCGCCGACATCGCCGGCATTGCCCCGGAAACCGCGTACCGGACCCTACACGAATTCAGGGAATGCAAATTCATCTCACCCAGACGGCAGCACGTGGAGGTTTTGAATCCCGAAAGGATTCACGCCGTTTGGGAGAACGCGTCCGTCTCGCGCTGATCAGACGCGGCGGATCGCGTACACCGCGCGGTCGGAGGGCCGAACCGTCAGTTTTCGCGCGTCGTCGAGTTCTCGGGGATCAAGTCGGCAGGGGACTTTGGCGTACAGGTCCTCTCCGAACGGGGAGAACAGATACTCGGCGCCGTCGTAGTGGAAGAATGGATCCCGCCCGCAGCGGTTGACCGCCGCGACGAAAGCCTGGGAAAGAATCGCGTGCCCGGAGTTAATCGTCTTAAACTGATAGGTTTTGTGCGGGCCGCCGATCCAGCAGGCCGATACGAGAATCAGGTCGACGGCTTCCTTCGCGTAGGCGTGAAACAGCGGAGGAAAGCGGATATCGAAGCAGGTCGCGAATCCGACCGACCACCCGCGATACGACGCGACGATTCCCCCCGTCCCGGACGCGTAGCTCTTCGATTCCGAATTCTCCCCCCAAGTGAACAAATGGGTTTTTCGATAGCGTGCGACCGGCAGGCCGTCGGGTCCGATCAGGATCATCGTGTTGAACGGCTTATTTTCGTCGTCGGGATTCGCCTCCGGAAACCCCGCGGCGATCGCGGTCCGGTTTTCCTTCGCAATGGCGCTCAACGCCTCCAGATGCGCGTGCGGAGGCTCTACGGCGTACGACGGCGGGTCCTCGGTCACGAAACCGGTCAGGGTCAATTCCGGAAACAGGAAAAGCTGCTCTTCGGGATCCGCCTTCGGATTTTTCTTCAGCCGTATCGCCACCTGAGAACGGATTCGGGCCAGGTTGTCCTCGGGATCCTGCCAGGAGAGATCCAACGTGATCGGGTTCAGGGAGAGGGGAAGTTTCTCTTCGGCCATTTCAGTACTCCGGCTTCATCCGGGACAAACCCGCCTCGAAGCGCTTCTGAAACGCGGGGGAAAGCACGTCGTCGCAAACCGCGTACCGGATCAGCGCCTCTCCGGCCCCGTCGCTCCCCGGCCCGCGAAAGTGAACCCCGACGATTCCCGTCTCTTCGATGACGAGGCGGTTGAACGCCTCGTGGGCCGGCTCGCCGACGGCCTTTCCGAACGCGCGCTTGGGCGTCTTCCACAGAGTGAAGAAACCGGCTCCGGTTTCACACGCGGGCCGGAGGCCGGCGGACTTCAGGCGATCGATCACATAGTCCAGACGCCGGCGGTATAAGGCGCGCAGGGAGTCGAGTTCCCGCTTTGCCGCCTCACGATCTTTGAAGAATTCGCCGTACGCCGCCATCACGAAAGGGACCGGTCCGGACTCGGTATTTCCTTTGATCAGACGAAAATCATCGACAAAATCCTTGGAGCCGACCAAGGTGCCCAGACGCGCCCCGGGATCGCTGAAGGACTTGCTCACCGAGTACAGTTCCAGCCATTCGCAGTCGGGACGGTCCTTCGCGACCGCGGCGAGAGGGACATGCGAACCCGGCTCGCAGAGCCCCGCGTAGGCGCCGTCGTTGACGAGCCGGGCGCCCTTGGCGACGCACCAATCGATCAGGCGCGTCCACTCCTGCGCCGAGGCCCCCACCGCCGCGGGATTGCCCGGACGGATGACGTAGACGAGGTCGACCCGTTCCAACGAGCGCGCGTCGAGCGCGGCCTGCAGCCGCTGCACGCTCAGTCTCATGTCGTCTTCGGCCGCCAAGGGCCACACGACGCGCTCGGCGCCGAGATAGGATTGCGTCCAGGTCCCGATCACGTCGTAGGCGGGAAGATTGGAGGCGATTTTAAACGAATCGCGCCGCGCCCTGTCCGGGAGATGAAGCCCGCACGCCAACGGCACCAGCGCCCCGGCGGTCTTGATTCCGGGAATGGGCAGCGCGCTCAGATGCGGATGATCGGCGACGCGAATGCCTCCATGCAGGGCCGTCATCCCCGCGGCGAAATCGTTGAGGTCGTTGTCCTCGGCGTAGGTGTGATACGAGAACCCGGGATCGGCGGCGAACTTCGCCTGCAAGGCCCGGATCGGTTCGGGCGGGACGCCGTCCGGGTTCCCGAGAGAGAGATTCAAAGCTTTCTCGCCGCTCTTTTCCTCGTACTCGCGAATGAGGACGTAGATCAGCTGAAAGAGGTTGATGCCGGAGGAGGGAATCTTTCTGGGCATGAGGGGATTATATCGATTTAAGCGGAACGTCTCCCCGCCCGATCACGTCCCCCTCCAGGAGCACGAGCACGCGTTCAAGAAGATTTTCCATTTGCCGGACGTTTCCCGGCCACGGGGCGGCGCTCAGCGCCTCCATCGCCTCTGGCGCAATTTCGGGGACCGAACGGCCGTTCTTTTGCGCGAGGCGTTCCATAAAGAAGGAAACGAGTTCCGGGATGTCCTCGCGGCGCTCGCGCAGGGGAGGCAAAGGGATCGGGACGACGTTGAGTCGGTAGTAGAGATCCTCGCGGAAACGCTTCTCCTCGACGGCTTTTTCCAAATCCACGTGGGTCGCCGAGACGACGCGAACGTCCGCCTTCAGGGTTCCGATCCCGCCGACGCGGTCAAATTCCCCGGTCTGGAGCACGCGAAGCAGCTTCACCTGCATCGCCGCGGACATGTCGCCCACTTCATCCAAGAAGATCGTGCCTCCGTCGGCGAGTTCGAATTTTCCAGGTTTCTCCCGGACGGCCCCGGTGAAGGCTCCCTTCTCGTACCCGAACAACTCGGCCTCCAGCAAATCTTCGGGAATCGCGCCGCAGTGGACCTTTATGAAGGGCTTGTCCCGCCGAGGGCTGGCTTCGTGCACCGCGGCGGCGACGAGTTCCTTTCCCGTGCCGGTCTCCCCGAGAACGAGTACGGACGCGTCCGAGGGACCCGCCTTTGCGATCAGCGCGTACACCGCCTTCATCGCCGCGCCCCCTCCGATCAGCGGATGCGCGCGGTCGCCGAGTTCGGAAATCCATTCGCTCTCTTCGCGGAACGCTGAGTCAAGCGTCTTTTTAAGTACGCGTTCGAGTTCGCCGAAATCGAGCGGCTTCGCGAGAAAGTCCGCCGCGCCGAGCTTCATCGCCTCGACCGCGCTCTCCACCGTGCCGAACGCGGTCATCAAGACGACGGGAAGTCCCGCATAGGACCGGCGCAGTTCCTTCAGCAGTCCGATCCCGTCGGTTCCCGGCATTTTCAAATCCGAAAGCACCAAGGCCGGCTTCTCTTTCATGGTGAGAAGCTTTTTGGCTTCCTCGGCGTCCTTCGCGATCGCGGCGCGCCATCCCTTGGACTCGAGAAAGCCCTTGAGGACCTTGCGGTGGTTGGCCTGATCTTCGACGACGAGCACCAACGGGGTTCGCGCGGCTTCCGCCATGGCGAAAGTCTATCAAAAACCCGTTGCGCGGATGAGGAGCGGCGGCTATCCTCGTAGACGGACGCCGCAGCCCCGCTCCCGAGGTGACGTCATGGCCGTGCTGATTAGGATATCGCTCTGTTTCAGCCTCTTCCTGTGCCGGATTCCACCGCTCTCGGCCGGGACGGAGGCTCCCCCCTCCCAAACCTTCGAGGACTGGGTCGTCTTGGACGTGGATCACGTCACCTACTTCGCCCGACGCTCCGACTTCGACGCAACATTCGAGGCCTCGAAAAACGGCGAGGCGAGAGCGGTTCAGCGAATCCCGCTCTATTCCTTCTCGTTCGACAATCCGGTTCCCGGCGGCGCGCCTGCGGTCGTCCAAGCGACCGCCTCGAAGCCGCAGCTGGAATTGAAAATCTACCCGAAGGGTCCGGCCGGCGTCCCCATGGCCGCGTGTCCGCCGGACGACGCCTGCGACGGCAGCGGGAAGGCAACCGACCAGCCCGCGCGCGTCTGCGACGACGGAGAACTGGGGACCTGCGGGGGAGGACTGGGAGCGCGCTGGAAGCGCGACCAACCTTTGTCCGTCGCGGAGATCGACCCGAAATTTAATCTGAGAGTCCCGGTCTTCGGCAGCGAGGACCGCTCGCTCGCGCGTCTTCCCGCGCGTGAGCGTTGGCTGATGAAGGTGATGCGCCGAAAAGCCGAAGAGGGCGGGGACCCCGGAGCCTACCGGGAGATTCTGCGGGGATGGAGCGAAACGGGGCGTTTCGATGAACACGGAAGATTGAAGTCGTATTTCGATCCGGATTCGGGACACTTGGGCGGAGCGCTGAAAGCGCAGTTTAAACTCCGCAATTCCGGTGAGGGAGCGGCGGCGAGACCCGATCTGCTCGGCTCACTCTCTCCCCTCGAACGGGAATATCTGGAGACGATGCTCCCGCCGGACTTGCGCGCGAAAATGCTCGCGGTCGCGCGGGACCCGAAGCTGAGCGCCCAACAAGCAACGCAGTTGGCCGGATACCTGCGCGAAGCGACGCGTGGGGAACTCTCCGGGAAGACGGTTCCGGCGAAGGATCAGCTTGAGTTTCTGACGAAGAATTTCGCCGGGTTGGGGGCCGCCGCCGACGACGCGCTGAAAGCGGGAGGAAACCTGTTCGACGGAGAGAGCCGTCGAGACGGATCGCTCAACCGCGACGGGAGCGGAAACCTTATCGTCAACCACGGCGACGACAAGGGGAAAGACGATCCGACCGGCCTGCCCGCTTCGGAGTTCAGGCCCAAGGTTCCGAAAATCGACCAGGGCCGGGTCTCGGAAATCATTCCCGAAAAAAAACTCGGCGAAGAACAAAAGCCCGCCTCCGGCTTCGCGCAGAAGGCGCTGGGATTTGCGAAAAACAAATGGATGATGGGCGGCCTCGGCGCCGCTCTCGGCGGAGTCCTCGGCTTCATGATGCTCGGACCCATCGGCGCCGCGATGGGCGTCATGGCCGGCGGCGTGATGGGCGCCCTCGGCAGCCAAATAGCGGTCAACATGACGGGACCGCCCGGGGAGAGTTGAGATTCTTCCTCTGTTCGCGCTTCTCGCCGTCTCCACCCTCTCTGCCGCGCCGCCCGGCCTGGACGGCGTTTAGGCTTCCGGCCTGATCGATCTGCGCTACGCCCATTCGAGCCGACAGCGCGCCTGGCTGGACGGCGGAATGGGGAAACTCCGTTACGGCGGCTCCGATCTCGACGGAAACGGAACCGGCGACCTCGCGCACGCATTCGGAGAGCGGCACCGCCTGTCCTTGGAATATCTGTACCTGCTGGCGCGCCCCGCGATCGCGCTGCGCCCCGCGTCTCGCAAGGACCAACTGCTGCAATTGAACTACCGTTTGCTTTGGGGAACGTAAACGCGCGGCTCTCTAAATCTTAACAACTCCGGCACTCCGACAACTTCCCAGGCCCTTTTTCCTTTTTAAAAAGGTCCTTAAGGCCCGTACGAGACATGGGACTTTGTGCTACTATCTTAACGGCGTCCGGGACCCGGACGCCCTGGAACAACGATGGGACCGATCGAGAAAAAGCATTCGCAAAAGCTCAAAGAAGAGATATGGTTGATGCGCCTTTTCGCGTTTTGCCTGTCGTACGAGCCGGCCTTCCTGGCCGCGCTTCTGTTCCCCATCGAATTCTCCGTATCCCTGTAGTCCTTCCCTAGGTGTAGTCTGCCCGGACGAGGCGAAAATCGCCTTCCCATCCACGGCCGGACCGCGCTTCTCCACCTCTTAAGTCGGAGACCTGGTCCACTCAAACCCCGAAGCACCCGATGGAGCGACGCATGACCAACGAAACGCTGGAAAAGACTCAAATCGAAGAATTACCGAGAGAAAAGCCCTCAAGCCGCATGCTGCGCAACTGGGCGAAGCGCATCTCCCAAGGAACGGCCCATGCGATTCCGGTCTACGTGAACGGATCCTGGAGCCTTCAGATCATGCGCGGAAAAAAGCGCCGCCTCCACATCGAACTCGGCAAAACCAACTAACCTTCGGGTTCAGGGTCGGTCGTCAAGTTGTTTAAGTTGTTCAAGTTATTAGTTATCGTCTCTATTAAGACGAAACAACTTGAACAACTTAAACAACTTGACGACCGACCCCTATGATACATGCCTACTCGTTTCCTACGGAAATTCGCGTCGGAGCCGGCGCTCGAAAACTTCTTCCTGAAAAACTGAAATCGCTGGGCCTGGCGCGCCCGTTGCTCGTCACCGATCGCGGCGTCGCGGCGCAACCCTTCTTGGAAGAGGTCGCCCAACTGGCCGGAGGGATTCCGGTTTTCTCCGACATGGGCGGAAATCCGTGCGAATCGCACGTTCGCGGCGCGCTCGCGGCCTACCGGGCCGCGAACGCCGATTCGATCGTCGCGGTCGGCGGAGGCGCCCCGATGGACGTCGCGAAGGCCGTCGCCGTGCTCGCGCGCAACGACGGAGCGCTGTTCGATTTCGCGATCGACGCGAATCCTCCGCGGATCATCGAAGGCCCGCTCCCCCCGATCCTCGCGCTGCCGACCACGGCGGGGACGGGCAGCGAGGTCGGACGCTCGACGGTCATCTCCGAAGACGACACCCATCGCAAGCGCATCCTCTTCTCACCGGGGCTGCTGCCGCGCGCGGTGTTCGCCGACCCGGAACTCCTCGTCGGCCTCCCCCGTCCCTTGACCGCGGCGACGGGAATGGACGCGCTGACGCACTGCGTCGAGGCCTTTCTCACCGTCGCGGAAAAAAATCCGCTTTGCGACGGGATCGCGCTCGAAGGACTCCGTCTCTGCGCGAAATATCTCGCGCGCAGCTGCGACGCTCCCGAGGACCTGGAGGCGCGCGAAGGGATGCTCGACGCGGCGCTGATGGGCGCCGTCGCGTTCCAGAAGGGGCTCGGCGCGAACCATTCCTGCGCCCACGCGCTGTCGACGGTCGCTGATTTGCATCACGGATTGGCCAACGGCGTGATGCTCCCCTTCGTGCTCCGCTTCAATTACGACGCGCGTCCCGACGCCTTCGCCCGGCTGGCGGCCGCCGTCGACGCGCCCGGCGGCGACTTCATCGCCTGGGTCGAGGCGCTGCGCGCGAAGATCGGCATTCCAGCCGGCCTCGCGACTCTCGGAGTCTCGTCCGATCAAACCGCGCGTCTGGCCCGGATCGCGGCCGCGGATGTGTGCACGCCGCTCAATCCTAAACCGATCGCCGAAGCCGACTTCAAGCGGCTTTTTGACGAGGCGCTCGCGTGAGCCGCTCCTTAAACATCGTCAACCCGGCGACCGGTGCGCCGATCCGAAAGGTTCCGATGGACTCTTCCGCGTCGATCGACGCGAAGGCCGCCCGCGCGCGGCGCGCCCAGATCGATTGGGCGAAGGCGCCGTGGAAGGTCCGGCGAGACGCGCTCGCGAAATTCGACGCGCTGCTGAAGGCGGAAAAACAGCCGCTCGCGAAGCTGCTTTCGCTCGAAACGGGGAAGCCGATCTCCCATGCCTTGGCGGAGGTCGGGTCGGTCACCGGACGGATCCGCTTTTTCATCGATCACGCGAAACGCGTTCTCTCGGAGGAAACGCCGTACGCCGACGACTCCATCACCGAACGCATCTCCTACGATCCGCTCGGAGTCGTCGCCAATATCTCCGCCTGGAATTACCCCTACTTCGTCGGCGCGAACGTGTTCGTTCCGGCGCTCCTGACCGGCAACGCGGTGCTTTATAAGCCTTCCGAATTCTCAACGCTCACAGGAATCAAGATCGCGGATCTCCTCCATCGCGCCGGAGTCCCGAAAGCGGTCTTCATCCCCGTGTTGGGCGACGGCCGCGTCGGCGCGCAACTCATCGAACGCCCGCTGGGCGGAATCTATTTCACCGGCTCCTACGCGACCGGAGCGCGCATCGCCGCGTCCGCGTCCAAGCGCCTGACCCGCGTTCAACTGGAACTCGGCGGAAAGGATCCGGCCTACGTGATGGAAGATGCCGACCCGGCGATCGCCGCGGTCGGACTGGCGGACGGCGCGTTTTACAACACCGGACAGAGCTGCTGCGCGATAGAACGCATCTACGTCCACAAATCGGTTTACGCGTCTTTCGTCGAGGCGTTCGTGGAAACGGTCAAGGGCTTCAAAATGGGGGATCCCCTCGACCCCGCGACCTACATCGGCCCGCTCACGCGGCCGCAGCGCTTGGGCTTCCTGGAAAACCAGGTCCAGGACGCGGTCCGCAAGGGCGCATCTAGGGTGATGGGCGGCCGAAGGGTCTCCAAGAGCCCCGGGAACTACTTTCTGCCGGCGGTATTGACGGATTGCGATCATCGCATGCTGGTGATGCGCGAGGAAAGCTTCGGGCCGCTGATCGGCATCCAGAAAGTCTCCGGCGACGCCGAGGCGATCCGGCTGATGAAGGACACCGACTACGGCCTCACCGCGGGAGTCTACTCGAAACATTTCCCGCACGCGAAGACAGTGCTCGACGCGATGGATACGGGGTCGGTTTATTGGAACTGCTGCGACCGCGTCAGCCCGAATCTGCCGTGGTCCGGGCGCGGACATTCCGGAATCGGCTGCACGCTCGGCGTCCACGGCATCTCGGCCTTTTTGCAGCCGAAGGCCTGGCATTTGCGGCGGCCTTGATTCCCATTTGATCGCGGTCAGTAGAATTGCCCCCACATTCTGGAGTATCCTATAGCCGTGGGGAAAACCCCTGAGGAGAACCCGATGACCGTAAAATCCGCCGCGAAATCCAATCATTCCCCGGAGACGACCTCCGGAGGAAAACCCAAGAGCAGCTTCTTCGAGAATGTCATGCTTTCGTTCGACGAAGCCGCTCAGTTCACCTCCCACCCTAAGGGACTCCTGGATCAAATCAAGGCGTGCAACAACGTCCTCTACCTCCAATTTCCGACCAAAACCTCCCGCGGGTGGGAAGTGATCGAAGCCTGGCGGGTCGAACACAGCCATCACAAGCTCCCGGCGAAGGGAGGAATCCGCTTCGCTCCCCACACCGATCAGGAGGAAGTCTGCGCCCTGGCGGCGCTGATGACCTTCAAATGCGCGATCGTCGATGTGCCGTTCGGCGGAGCGAAGGGCGCGATCAAGATCGACCGCAAGAATTACACGGAAGAAGAACTCGAGAGAATCACGCGCCGCTACACCGCGGAACTCATCAAGCGAAACTGCATCGGACCCGCGGTCGACGTGCCCGCCCCCGATTACGGCACGGGCCCCAAGGAAATGGCCTGGATCGCCGATACCTATCACTTGATGAACCAGGAGAATATCGACGCGCTCGGCTGCGTGACGGGCAAACCCGTTTCCCAGGGCGGCATCGACGGCCGCGTCGAGGCGACCGGCCGCGGTCTTTTCTTCGGCCTGCGGGAAGCCTGCTCGAAAGCCGACGACATGAAAAAACTGGGTCTCGAGCCCGGGCTCGAAGGCAAACGCGTCATCGTCCAGGGTTTCGGCAACGTCGGCTACCATGCGGCCAAATTCTGCATGGAAGGCGGCGCGATAATCGTCGCCATCGCCGAATGGAACGGAGGGGTGTACAATCCCGCCGGGATCGACGTGAATCTTCTCGACCAATTCCGCCGGGAAACCAAGGGAATCCTCGGGTATCCGGGCGCGGAGACGGTCACGGACGCGATGGCGCTGCTCGAGATGGACTGCGACATTCTCATCCCCGCCGCGCTCGAAAACCAAATCACGAAGGATAACGCTCCGCGCATCAAGGCCCGCATCGTCGCCGAAGGAGCAAACGGTCCGACGACGTACGCCGCGGAGAAAATACTTGAGAAAAAGGGAATATTGATGCTGCCCGACATGTATTTGAACGCGGGCGGCGTGACGGTCTCCTATTTCGAGTGGCTGAAGAATCTTTCCCACGTGTCGTTCGGGCGCATGGACCGGCGCTACCGGGATGCGACCTACACCAACATCCTGAAAGCCCTCGAGACCGGAACGGGAAAAACGTTTACCGACAGCGAGCGGCAGGCGATCGCCCATGGGGCGGACGAAAAGACCCTCGTCAACTCCGGACTTGAGGATACGATGATCCTCTCCTACAATCAGATGCGTGAGGAGATGCGGCGTGATCCGCGGATCCCGAACCTGCGCATGGCCGCGTACGTCAACGCGATCAACAAGGTCGCCCAGGCGTACCTGGAACTCGGCGTCTTCCCGTAAATCCGGGACCTTCCTAGGTCCTTGGTCCTGGGCCGTTTAGTCAAAAAATCGTTACCGAATTGTCCATTCGGGAAATCGGACCCCGTGGTAGAATTAGGCAGATGCGCCGAGCAGCGAGCCTGATTCTCGCGGTCCTGATCGCGAATCCAGCCCCGGTATTCTCCCTACCCGGCGCGCTGCGGGGTCCCGTTTACCGCAGCGCTGGAAGTCCCGGAGTCTCGGGACTCAAACCTCTTTCCCTTTCTGTTTCTCAAATTTCCCAAGGGGCCCCGATCGGGGCTCCTTCTCTTTTAGGCTCCCTTCCCGCGCTCGAGATCTCCGGCCCGCTTATGCCGGGCTTCGCTCCGACGCCCGCCGCGGCCTTGCGCACGCCGGACGCCGGCAATGCCCCCTCGTCCGCGAATAACGCGGCCGATCCGAAACGCCCCTTTTCCTTAGAAGGAAGTCTCAACCCCGCGCAGACAGCGCTGCCTCCCGCGGATGCGGCCGCCAACGCGGCCGACGGGGATTTCCCGGCGACGGTTTCCGAGGACTCACCCGAGGGACGCAAGCGGCGGAGCGCCCGGAGAAATTCGGCTCTCTCCCAACTCAACACCCTCTCCGGCAGAGAGGATCCGGCCGCCCTCTGGGACAACGGCGCTCCGAGAGACTCCCGGGAGCTGATTCGGATCGTCCCCCCCGGACGCGGACGCCTCGGAACCTTCCTTCGCTATCGCCGCCTCCAGCTCTCGGTCGCGAACTTCTATCTCGGCAACCGGCTTCGCAAACAGTATCAGCTGCTGGAGGACTCGCGCGGCGAGAGCCGAAGATCCCCGGGCGCGGTGCGCGACCTAGCGGGACTCTTCATCGAAGCGCGAACGAAGGGGCTCGCGGGCCGCGTCTACCCCCTGGGACTGGACATCCTCGAAGGCCCGGCACTGGAACGCGACGCCCGGGCGCTGTTCGATAAGTTTTTCGACGCCGATGAGGAGGCCCGCGCCGAATGGAACGCCTACGTCGCCACGGCGCTGATTTCCCCCCGCGCGAAAATCCCCAGCCAGTTGAAGAAGGCCCTCTTCGTCGTCCTCCAGGACGCGGCCGCCGTGCCGAAGACGGAACTCGCGCGCTTCCTGCGCGAACGGCGCGCCGGGCTTGAGGCGCAAAGCGATCAGTTTCTCCCGGTCGATACCCAAGAGCGGGTCATCTTTGCGCTGAAGGCCGCGGTTTCCCAAGCGGTCCTGGAACTCAACGCGGCGCTTTCCCCTGGATCCCGCCTCGTCGGGATTTCCCTGCTCGGCAGCTATGTGACGCGCACGGCCCGCCCCGATTCCGACCTGGATTTCCACGTGGTCTCGGAGGACGGCGCCGAAACCTCGCGGGCGGCCTTCGTCGACCGCCTCGCGGAACTCTGGGAAAAGAGGGGTCGGACGGAGGAACTCGGAGCGTTCCAATACGCGCTGGCGACACGGGCCGATCTGCTCGCCAAGGTGTACCGCAAGCCCGGCAATCTTCCGAACCGGATCTTAACCCCGTATCCGGAAGCCGAGATCGGACTCAAGCGCGAGCGTTCCTCGGATCGGTGGCGCGGGGCGAAACCCGATCTTTACGCGCGCGTCTTCGAACTCGCCTTCCGCGCGGCGGCTCGTACGGCGTTCGCCTGGTGGGATTTCAAAAACTTCGTCCGAAACAGCGCGCGCGCCGCGTGGATCTACCACGGCCTGCAGCTGGAAACCGTCCGGTTCTTCTTCGGCACACGGGCTTCGGGCCTGCGCGAGAAAGAAACGCAATGGCGCGAGGAAATGAAGGGGCTCGAACCCGCCGTAAAGGATCTGCGCGGCCTTCTGCTGCATTGGCGCGCCGAAGCCTACACGGGCTCGATCCGCCCGCTCGGGCCGCAGGTCGCCGACCGCCGCGCCGTCAAAGAAGCCGCTTTGCGGATTTGGGACAAATTCTACCCGGCCGATCCCGAAGCGCGCACCGCCTTTCTGCGCTACATCGCCCGTCTGGAAAGGGTCGCCCCGGCCGGACGGCCGAGCTATTACCGCAAGAACGTTTTTCAGGTTTTCTACGAAACGCTGAAGCTCGAGCGCTCGCGCCTGAGCTCCCACATCGACGGAATGCTCGACGACTCGGTCGTCGCGCAGCGCCTTGAATACCAGGAAACCGTGAAGCCTCGCGTACGCTCGGCGTTCGCACGGACCGCGCTCGCCGCGATCGCAAAGACCAACGCCGCCGTCCCGCACGACAGCGAGGTGATCGCGGTGGTGCTGCTGGGCAGCTACGCGACCGGCACGCCCAGCGCGAAAAGCGACCTCGACTACATGGTCGTCACGCGCGACGGATCCAAGCTCGCGCTGAAGGCCTTCGCCGACAACATGGCGGCGCTGTGGTCCGAAACGGAATTTAAGGAATCCCCTCTGGGGCCGTTCCAATACGCCGTGCCGCCCAGCCGCCGCTTGCTCGAACGTACGCATCCCGAGGGCTATCTCGTCTTCTCTCCGGAGGCCGGCGTCGTTCGCCGCCTCTTCACGCCCGTCCCCGCGAACCAGGACGCCGAAATGTCCGCTTGGGTGCGCTTCCGCGGACGCCTGTTTGCGGAAGGCTGGAAAGCCTACCTTAGCCTCCTCTACCGCGCGCTCGACGCGCGCGACGCCCTGCGGGGCGCCGGCAAGTAATCCTTCCCACAGGCGAAATCCGTCGCGTTTCGTCGCCTGTTTAAGTCGTTTTTTAGAAGCCGAAAAACCGGGTTCCTCGACGAGAGTTCTCTTTTTTTGCCGGGATTACGTCATAAGTACTTGCGCATTTAGTAGCCTTGTGCTACACTCCGAGCATCTTATTCAGGAGGTCTTTCGTGAGCGACTCAGAGCACGGACGGATAGAAGGGACGGACAGGATCGCATGGCATGGCGTCCTTCGTTCGCGGACGCCTCGAATCGATAACCGAATCGGTTCCGCGATGACGCCGAGCAAAGGTCTCAACTGCTGCAAAACCGCGGCGATTTGGGGACAAAGCCCCCGCGCCGTCGAGTACTGGATGAAGCGATTTTCGAGGGAGGAACTGCCGAGCGCGAAGGCCCGCCGGGGCCCCGGACGGCCGCCGGCGCTCAGCGAGCAGCAGATGGAATACCTGATCGCGGATCTCAAGAAGGGTCCCGAATCGGTCGGGTTGCACGCCCACCGCTGGACCGGCCCCGCCCTCAAGCGCTATCTTGCCGAGTACTACGGCGTGCGGATGACGGTGCGCCATTGCCAGCGCCTGATCAAGCAGGCGGAGGGAGAGGCCTTTGTGGTCTCTTATATGCGCAACCACTAAAGTCGTTTTTGGGTCCCCCCCAAAAAGAACAACGGCCGGCTCCGGGGTTTCCCGGGGCCGGTCTTTGTCTTCGGGCGGACGCGGCGCTTTTGTTATGATCTCGGCATGGCAACCACCGTCGACACTCAAAAAATCATCTACACGCTTCACGGCATCTCGAAGATGTACCCGCCGAAGAAGCAGATCCTGAAGGAAATCAATCTCTCGTTTTACTACGGCGCCAAGATCGGCATCATCGGCGACAACGGCTCAGGAAAATCCACCCTCCTCAAAATCATGGCGGGAAAGGACAAGGACTTCACCGGCGAGGTCACCCAATCCAAGGGCTACACGATCGGACTTCTCGAACAGGAGCCCGAGCTCGATGAGTCCAAAACCGTCAAGGAAATCGTGGAGGAAGGGGTCCGCGAGATCAAGGCGATGCTCGACGAGTACGAGCAAATCTCCAACTCCTTCACCGACGATATGGATCCCGATCTCATGGAGAAGGCCCTCGAAAAGCAGGGCAAGCTCCAAGACAAGATCGAAGCCGCCGGAGCGTGGGAAGTGGAGCACAAGCTCGAACTCGCCATGGACGCGCTGCGCTGCCCGCCCGGCGAACAGAAGATTTCGGAGTGCTCGGGCGGCGAACGCCGCCGCGCGGCTTTGTGCCGCCTGCTGCTGCAAAAGCCCGACATTTTGCTGCTCGACGAGCCCACCAACCACTTGGATGCGGAAACGGTCGGCTGGCTCGAGAACCATCTGAAGAACTACGAAGGCACCGTGATCGTCTGTACCCACGACCGGTACTTCCTCGATAAGGTCACTTCGTGGATTCTCGAGTTGTACCACGGCGAAGGCATCCCGTGGAAGGGCAACTACGAAGAATGGCTCGCACAAAAGCAGGAATGGCTGCGGCGGAAGGAAAAGGAGCAGGGGCAGTACCTTAAGAACCTCGAACGGGAAGCCCAATGGGTCGCCGCAGGCGCGCAGGGCCGCCAGGCGAAGAGCAAGGCCCGCATCAAGAATTACGAGGAGATGCTCGATCAGAACCAGGACGAGAAGGGCCGGGATCTCGAGATCTACATCCCGCCGGGGCCGCGCTTGGGCGACAAGGTCATCGAGGCGAAGGGCGTCTCGAAGGCGTACGACGACAAGCTCCTCTTCGAGAATTTGGAGTTCGCGCTGCCGCGCGGCGGCATCGTCGGCGTGATCGGGCCCAATGGCGCCGGTAAAACGACTCTGTTCCGGCTTTTCACGGGCTTGGAAAACCCCGACGCGGGAACTTTCGAGGTCGGCGAAACCGTGAAGCTCAGCTATGTGGACCAGGAACGCTCCGACCTAAAGCCGGACGATACCGTCTTCGAGGCGATCACCGGCGGCGCCGACGTGATCACCCTCGGCAAACGCGAGGTTAAGGCGCGCGGCTACGTCGCGAGCTTCAACTTCACGGGCTCCGACCAGCAGCGCGCGGTCGGAGTGCTCTCAGGCGGAGAACGCAATCGCGTCCACATGGCGCGCCTGCTCAAGGACCCCGGCAACGTCCTGCTGCTCGACGAGCCCACCAACGACCTCGACATCCACACGCTGCGGGCGTTGGAAGAGGCGATCGTCAGCTTTGCCGGCTGCGTCGTGGTCATCTCCCACGACCGTTGGTTCCTCGACCGCATCGCCACGCATATCCTCGCCTTCGAAGGCGAGAGCAAGGTCGTTTGGTTCGAAGGGGATTACACCGCCTACGAGGCCGATTTCAAGAAGCGCACCGGCGAGGACACGGCTCCCCGCCGACTTCACTACAAAAGCCTAACCAAGTAATTTTACCGGGGTCAGACCCCGGTAAAGATTCCGAGCGCTCGCAATCCGCGCTCGGCTTGTTCGGCCCAGCCCTTGTTCGCGAGCGGACTCGCCGGAGAGGGGTGCAAAATAGTTCCGATCTTCGGGCCGCCGTCGCCAAGCGCCGCGCGGGCTCGTTTCTCGGCCCAGGCGCCGACGCCGATCACCCACTCCGGCCGATAGAAAGCGACGAACTCCCGAAGCGCGCCGTCGCAGGCCGCCAACAGCGGGTCCCGTTCGGCCGCGGGGAGTTTGTCCGGCGTGATGTTCCTTCCGCCCTTTTCCATAAAAACGAGCGGACAGTAATTGAGAATCAGGAAGCGTTCGAAAAAACGCTCCGGAGTCTTATAACGCTCCTTCGCCCAGCCCCACAAGCGGGCTCCGCTCACCTCGCTGCGTCGGCACGCGAAGCCGTCTACGGGACGCTTCGGGTGCTCCTGATGCGGCTTACCGACCGGCGCCGCGACCCCGAGCCAATCGCGCGCGAGTGAGACCTCCCCGAACGGCACGCCCGTCTGCGCCATCCCGAAGGGACCGGGGTTCATCCCGAGCAGGAGAATCTCGCGCGGCCCGCCGCCCCACTTCTCCAGATACAACTCGTGAGAGCGTCGGGCGTAGGTGAGGGGGTTGTAAACGAACGCGACCGGCGCGCCGAAGCGCAGCGGTTTCAGGCGGCGGACGAGGGCTCGGGAGATGCCGATGGGTTCCATCGCCGTCTAGGATAGCCAATTCCCAACAGCCCGAGCATCAGCGCCCCGGCGGCCAACGTGCACGCGGGAGCAAGAACCCAACCTCCGGCGGTATAAAAAGTCCCGCCCTCGTGAAGCCTCAAGTCCGCGCGCGACACGCCTTCCTCCCCGTAGCCGAGAGAGGCGACGACGCGTCCCGTCGGATCGATGACCTGAGAAATTCCCGATGAAGCCGAACGCGCGATCCAGAGTCCCGATTCGACCGCCCGCAACGGGGCCATGCCCGAATGAAGCGCGTGCTGCTCGGGCCCCCAAGCCTGCGGGTCCATGTTCGGCACGATCAACGCCTTGGCCCCTGAACGCGCCATCCGGCGCGAGCCGTCTTCGAAGTCGAGGTCGTAGCAGATCTGAACGCCCAGGGGACCGAACGGCGTGTAAACCGGACGCGGATCGGGGTTGGCGGGAAGCGCCTTCTCGATGAACGGAATCGGATGCGCCTTGTCGTAGCGGCCGAGTTCCGCGCCTCGGGGGCTCAGCACCCACGCGTAATTGCGCATGGACTCTCCCTTTTCTTCGGGAAATTCCGCGGCGCCGAGCACCCACACCGCCTTCGAGCCTTCCATCCGTTTCGCGATCAGTTCTCGGTAGCGGTCCCGCTGCTCCGGTCGGACCGTGAAGCCGTATTCGGGCCACACGATCAGGTCGGCGTCCAAAGCGGTGAGACTTAGACGTGCCAGCGCGTCCATGTCGAAACGCTCGCTTTGCACCAACGCCGCCCGAAGCGTCTCGCCCCGCTCGAGGGGATATTCCGCGGCCCGTCGCTCTCCGAGAAACAACGTCATCGCGACGACTCCGACCGCAAGTTCCGCGGGGACGCGGCGTTTGCCGCGGCGATCAATCCGGAAATTCCGTATACGCCCCACAGGCTCGCGCTCTGCATCGCGGAAAGAGACGACGACTGGCTGTAGCCTAACGCGAGCCACGAGCATTCCAGCCACCAGAGTTCCGAACGGAAATATTCAACGCCGATCCAAACGACTCCGGCGCCCGCGGCCCACATCGCCGCTCCGGCCGCCGAATCCGTAAGTTTTAAGCGCAGTCGATGAAGCACCGCGCAAATCAGAGCGAGCTGCAAGGCGAAGACGCACCAAAACGCTCCCGCCGCGACTCCGAACACCTGCACCAGCCAGCGCATGGTGAAGCCGTAAAAGACAAGCCCCGCGACGGCGCCGAGATTCGCCGCCTCTCGCGTATCCCGCGCGCGGCGAACGGCCCAAAACAGCGGGGCCAGCGCCGCCCACGCCAAGAACCAAAAGGAATACGGCGGAAACGACGCCGCCAGCATCGCCCCCGAAATCAACGCCGCCGCGTACAAGGCCCGATTGTTCATGATCCCCCCCACGAAAGAAAGGAGATCAATCTTTATGCCAAGGGAAGTTCGACCGAGAAGCGGGCCCCGGAATCCGTATTCTCGGCCCACGCCCGCCCGCCGTAGAGCTCGGCCAAGCGCCGCACCGTCGCCAAACCGAGACCGGTTCCGCCGGGCGCCTGGCTCGCGAACGGCGTGAACAGCCGAGGCAGCACTTCCGCGGGGACGCCGGTCCCGTCGTCTTGGACGGAAAGGACGGCGTGACGGCCGTTCACCGCGAGCCCGGCCTTCACGACGCCTCGGTCTTGAACCGCGCGAACGGCGTTCTTGATCAGATTCAAGAGGATCTGCTGCAGATGCGGCCCCGAAACCGCCAACGACACGGCCGCCTCCTCGACTTCCAGCGACACGCGCTCGGGCAATTCGGGCCTCAGGAGGCCGGTCACGCGCTCGCGAACGCGCGTCCACTCGCAGCGCGCCTCACGCGATTTCGGCGAAGAGTAGTCGAGCAGATCCGTCAGAATACCGTCGAGACGCCGCACTTCCTCCTTCAGCACGTTCAAGAACTCTTCGCGCTGCCGGGCCGGGGGATTCATCCGCAGCACCTCGACGGCCCCGAGCATCGCGCTGAGAGGATTGCGGATTTCGTGCGCGATGCCGGCCGCCAACGTCCCCATCTGCGCGAGACGGTCTGCGTGCACCAACCGCTGAGACGTTTGAGCGGCCTTCACCGCCCGCGCGACGGACTGCGCAAGCCTCCGGATCCAGCGCAAAGCGGCCAAATCGTAGAAGTCCTGGGCGGGAGCGCCCAGCAGCACCGCCCCCAGCAATTGCCCCTCCTCGGATACCGGCGCGATCACGCGCATGCCCCGCTCGCGCAGCGCGGCGGAGAGACATTCCGTCCACTTCCCCCGCTCCTGCTCGAGCGCTCCCTCGGTCCAGACTCCCGGTTCCGCGTGCAAAGCCGCCTCCATGTCCGGCGGCAGGACCCGGCGCGGCTCGAGCGCCGCCAGCGCGGCCGGAATCCAAAGCACCTCCGCTTCGGCGCCCCACTCCTTTTGAACGACCCCCGACACGGCGCGCTCGATTTCCTCGAGTGAAGCGGCGTCCGCAAGAGCCGTCTCCAGCGACTCAAGGGCGCGCTCACGCCGCCCCTGCCGCTCGAAAAAAAGCCGGTTGAACGCGCGGTTCGCGCGCTCCCAGAGCGGCGGAAGAAGTCCGACGAGCACGACGCTGACGACGAAGAAATTCAGAAACAGAGAGCCGTCCACGCGCCGCGTCGTCCAGGCGAGACCCGCGAGCAGCGCCGCCAGAACGCCGGAGCCCGCCAGCAGCGCGAACGCCTGTCCCGCCGCCGCGCGCAGATCCATCAGATGGTAGCGTCCGATAGCCGCGAGCACGATCAAGGCGTAGACGAGCAGCGCCGCGTTCGCCGCCGTCATGAACGGCAAATAGAACGAGACAAAGAAATCCGAGAACCCGCCGAGAATCGCGATCCACGAGGCGGCCAAAAAATAGCCTCGCCGGTTTCGTTCGGCGCCGCGGGGCGCGGCCTTCCAATGGACGGTCAATTGATACAGAACGCCGGCGAAAATCGGAATCGCGCCCATGATGAACGCGGCGCGAAATTGCTGCAGCGAGATCCGGCCGATCCACAGGAGTCCCAGCGCGAGAAAGCCCAGCGCGTAGAGCGGGGCGACCCGCCATCGCCGCTGCCGCGCCGGAAGCCCCGTAAAGCACCACGCGAACGACAACGCCGCCCCCGGGAGCCAGGCCACCGGGGAGAACAGCATCTTCATCCAGAACGGGTCCATGAATTCGGGCCACGCCCAAAGATAAGCGACGCTCCAGAGAGAGAAGGACAGGCCCATCAGCGCCAGCGCCCGGTACAGCGGCTGGCCGCGGGAACGGACCCACGCCAACGCGCCGATCCCGCCGTTGAGAGCGGCCGACGCGAGCGCGAGACCCATCGGCCACTCCAACGGGAAGTTCACCGCCGCCCCCGCCCTCCGAGTCCCAACTCGGACCGGTATTGCGCGACCGAACGCCGGGAAAGATGGATTTGGCGGCTCTCGGCGAGCAATTCGCACAGGTGCTCATCGGACATTTCCGGGTGATCCCGCGCGAGAGAGCCCAGCGTCTCCCGAGCGAGCGTTTTCCCGCTCGGCACCAATACCTTTATCGGCGCCTCCGTCCCCCACGGCAGTTCGACGGCCTTGTTGGCGATCAGACGATTGATCACGCTCGGATCCGCGTCGACCGCCGTCGACAGCGACCGCTGCGTCAGGGGCTGGCGAAAACAGGGGTCGCCCGAGACGAGGAATTTCGCCTGCGCCTCGAGCAAAGACTCGAGGACGCGAAACAACGTCGTCTTGCGGCGGTCGACATAAGAAAGCCTCGACAGGTAGCGCTCGGTCCGCTCCCGCTCCTCGCGCTCGAGCTTCGCCAGGTGAACCTTCAAGCGGTCGTCATCGAGGGCGTAGCGGCCCTTCCACACCTCCCGGTTGAAAAATCGAAGTACGGGACGCCCGCCCTGAACGGAGATTCCCGCGACCGTGCTGAACACCGCAGGGGCCGCGGCGGCGGGCTTCTCGGAGAACTCCTCGCGGATGTAAATCTCATCCAGAAAGCCGCGCACCCGCGCGACCTCCGCAATGGTCAACCCCGTCGCGCGGGAACGATCGACATCGGAGACCCCGGCTTCCCCCAGGAACAGGGTTTCGAGATTCTTGCGGCCGATTTTCTTGATCAGCCGCACGGGCTCGGATCGCGCGTCGAGCAGCGCCGGGACTCCGGCGGACGCGTCGGTCAGCGCCATGCCGGCGAAGCGACGCGTCGCGAAAAACGCCTTTCCAAACGGCTTCACGGCCAGCGCCCCGGAGGCGATCAAGGTTTGAAACCTCGGGTCTTTTTCGAGCTTTTTAGACAGAGTCGCGAGCTCGGAGTCGCTCATCGCGAGCAGGCGGGCAAGCTTCATGCGTCCATATAGGGAAGGCGAGACCTTCTGCGACAATCTGGGCATCTCCCCGGAGGATAGCGCCCCGCGCGGATTTTCGCCATAGGGGTTTTCGCAGGCGGGCCGTCTACGGGAAAACGACGGCTTGCCTTCACCGCCCTGAAGGCGCTATCCTGCCCCCAGTTCCAACGCGATGAACCGAACTGCTCTGAAAATCGTTTACGAAGACGACCGCATGATCGCCGTTGACAAGCCGGCGGGCACGCTCGTCGTTCCCGGCCGCGGAGAAGCTGCGGGGAAGCCCCTGGCCGCTCAACTGCAGGCGCGCTGGAACCGGAAAGCCTATGTCGTGCACCGACTCGACCGGGAAACGAGCGGGGTCGTCGTTTTCGCCAAGGACGCGGAGGCGCACAAACTACTGTGCGGGCAGTTCGAGGCGCGAACGGTCGGCAAGCGCTATCTTGCGGTCGTGCACGGCGCCTTGGAAGTTCCCGGCAGCGTGGACAAGCCGCTGCGGCGCTTCGGGTCGGGCCGTATCGGCATCGACCCCCGCGGAAAGAACGCCGTGACGCGCTACCGTCCGCTGCGGGTCCACGACGGAGCGACCTTGATTCACGTCTTTCCGGAAACGGGCCGCCAGCATCAAATCCGCGTTCACCTGTTTTCCATCGGCCATCCGGTGGTAGGCGACCCGCTGTATCACAAAGGGCCCCCCGACGGCGCGCCCCGGCTGCTGCTGCACGCGGAGCGGCTGAAACTGCTCTCCCCGGACGGCGAGCCGCTGACTCTGAAATCCGACCCGTCCGAAGACTTTACCGCGGCGTTCGAGGCGGTGAAGAAAGCGAGAGCGTCGGCGCCGAGCCCGGGCGCGCGGCGCCGTCGAGGAAGCGGGCCAATTCCCGGATGAAGTCCGGCGTTGCAATCCCGGACTCCGTCGGACAAGTCGGTGGAAGCGTTCAATATTCCCGGTTCCTTAATAGATTGGTACAATGGTACCACTTGCCCAGGCGGCATCGTCGGACGGCGGCCGGGCTGGGGACATAATTTCCATGATCCGAGATCTGAAATATCAAAGCGTCACGCTGGCGAACTTCGAAGAGTTCCCGCAGATTCAAAAACTCCCCGAGCGGATGCGCAAGGACATCCGGGTGGTCGCCCAGGTGCTCCCGTTTAAATCCAACTCGTACTGCGTCAATCGGCTGATCGACTGGACCCGGATTCCGCACGATCCGATCTTCACGCTGACGTTCCCCCACCGGGACATGCTTGAGCCGGAGGCCTTCGATCGGATCGAACGCCTGCTCGACGACAACGCGGCCCCCGAAGCGCTGAAGGCTGCGGCCGACGAGATCCGCCTCAGTCTCAACCCGCATCCCGCGGGGCAGCTGCAGCACAATGTCCCGGTTCACGAGGAAGAACCGCTCGAAGGGATGCAGCATATGTACCGGGAGACGGTTCTCTTCTTCCCGAGCCAGGGTCAAACCTGCCACGCCTACTGCACCTTTTGTTTTCGCTGGGCGCAATTCGTAGGGATGGAAGGGCTTAAATTCGCCTCACGCGAGGCCCAACGCCTCGCCGAGTATCTGAAGGCCCGCCCGTATGTAAGCGACGTCCTGTTTACCGGCGGCGACCCCATGATCATGAAGACCCGGATGCTCAAGGAATACATCGACGCGATTCTGAGCGTCCCTTCGGTCAAGTCGATCCGGATCGGAACGAAGGCGATACAGTATTGGCCCCAGCGCTTTATATCCGACGACGACGCGCAGGAGCTTTTGGCGTTGTTCCGGTCGGTTCGAGCCGCCGGCAAGCATTTGGCGGTGATGTCCCATTTCAACCACTGGATCGAGCTGTCGACGCCGGAAGCGCAGGCGGCCGTCCGGGCGATCCAGGACACCGGCGCGCAGATCCGCACCCAGTCCCCGCTGATGAAGCGGATCAACGACTCGGCCAAGACCTGGTCGAAAATGTGGCAAATGCAGGTTGAAGCCGGCATGGTCCCGTACTACATGTTCATCGCGCGCAACACCGGAGCCCGCCGCTTCTTCGAAGTGCCCTTGGTCCGAGCCTGGGATATCTTCCGCGACGCGTATAAGCAGGTCTCGGGACTCGCGCGAACCGTGCGGGGCCCGAGCATGTCCGCGCTCCCGGGCAAGGTTCGCATCATCGGGGTTTCCGAAGTGCTCGGGGAGAAAGTCTTCGTGCTGAATTTTCTGCAGGCCCGAAATCCGGACTGGGTCGACCGCCCGTTCTTCGCGAAATACGACGAGAAGGCGTCTTGGCTGACGGAGCTCGAGCCCGCGTTCGGGGAAAAGAAATTTTTCTACGCCGACGAGCTTCGCGAACTCCTTGAAGATCGATCCGGATGGTCTCCCCAAGCGTCCGGGGATCCCGATCCCGTGATCCCCGAAGAAATTCTGGCGCCATGAACGACGCTCCCCCCCGGACCGACGACGAGGCCCCGCCCGGAACCCCTGATTGCAACGCCTCCCCCTCGCGCGGTCTCGATCCGGAACGAATCCCCACCCGCGGCCCCGTCTTTCACTTTTTTTGGCCGTTCACCCGCTGGATGGTGACCAATTTCTTCGCGTTCATCTCGATGGTGTTCTTCGAGATTTTCAACCGCACGATCATCATCGGGCGGGAGAATGTGGGAGAGGACCCGAACACCGTCCTGCTTCCGAACCACCAGTCCATGATCGACGGCTTTCTCGTTGGGTACGCGGTGTTCTTCCCGAAGACCTTCATCAAGCCCATGCTTCTGCCTTGGCTGCCCGCTGCGTACGAGAATTTCTTCGGCAACCCCGTCTCTCGGTTCTTCGCCGATAATTGGAAGTGCATTCCGGTCAAGAAAGGACGAAAGGACTTCGGCGCGATGAAGCGCATGGAAGCGTGTTTGAAGCGCGGAATCATGATCGTCTTCCCTGAGGGGACGCGTTCGCGCGACGGTCGCCTGCTGCCCCCTCGCTCGGGCATCGGGTATGTGATGCTGAAGAACAAGGCGAAGGCGATCCCGGTCTGCATGGACGGGATGGACAGGACGCTCCCGATCGGTCACTTTTGGCCGCGGGTATTCAACACGATCTATTTGTATTACGGACCCCAGGCCGACTTAAAGGAGTTCTACGACAAGCCGGCCGACCGGGAAACCGCGGACGCGGCGATCAAGAAGGCCTTCGGAGACGTCGCGCGGATGAAAACCGTCCTGAGCCGATACCGCCGGTACCGGCGCCACCTGCTTTCGAAGCGCCCCTTCCTCTTCCGCCTCTACGCCCCGTAGGCGAGTCTACTTCCGTTTGGATTCGCTGGCCGCTTTCTGCGCTTTCCAGGCGGCCATCGCGTCCGCGGCCAATTGTTCGCGCAAGGTTTGCTGCTGTCCCTGGAAGGCCTTCAGATCCGAAAAAAGCACCGCGAAATAATCCTGCATCTTCTGATGCTGCTGGCTTTCAAAGGACTTGATAATGTTGGTTTGCAGGCGCTCGAAGTCGGCGATCGTCTGAGAATGAAAGGTCGGATCGAGAGAGTCGAGCGATTCAAAGAGATTCAGGCGCTGGCGCGCGATGCGAATCTCGAAACTCTTGCGGTCCTCGTACATTTGCGTCCAAAAACTGGCCCACGCCGTGGTCAATCCCCGGCCCCACTTGTCCTGCTCCCGGTGCGCCTTCTTCGCCTCGCCGAGCCGCTGCTGGAGATACGCTTCGATGCTTTCCTTGTCGGTACCGAGGACCGGGGCGGCCTCTTTCGGCGGGGCCGATTTGTCGTTCTTGCGGCGGGAGGATTTCTTTTCCTTCTTGTCCGCCTTCTTGTCTTCGTCCTTGCTCTCCTCGCGCTCGGCCGGCCTGCTGCTCGCGCTGGAATCGCGGCTGTAGCCGCCGCGCCGCGAACCCGCCTGCGCGAAACTCGACGCAGGCGCGAGAATAGAGAACGCCAGCGCGAAAAAGAAGAGGGGATAGGGGTTCATAGCGGCATCACTCCGATTGCGGTTTCGGTTTAGTTATACATCGGGGGCCGTTTTTTCGCAATGTCGCAATTGTTAAGAGAAAGCGGGGAAAACTAAGAAAGACGGCGCAGCGTGGGGTCCGCCGGAAAGCGAAGCAGACCTAACCGGGCCGCCTCGCGGGCGGCGGGAAAATCCTCCATTTCGGCGAGCGCGAGAGCGAGATTGCGGTGGAGCGCCGCTTCCCCCGGATGGTCGCACAACGCCTCGCGGCAAACGCGAAGCGCGCATTCCAGCCGCCCTGAGCGCCGATAAATCCCCGCCAATTCCCCCAGCGCGAATCCGGCCCGTCCGGGCTCGACGACCAGGCGCGCGCACAAGGCTTCCGCGTCGCCGTACATTTCGAACGCCGCGAGCGCGGCCAGCAAGACGGACTCCAAGGCAAAATCACGATCGCGATCGGCCTGCCGACGCAAAAGCGCCGCGAAATGCCGGCACGGCGTCCACGCCTCCTCTCCGTCGTCAAGCGTCAGCCGCACCCAACGGCGGAAATCCTCAAGCGCCAGCGGAGCCTCGTCGGGAAACACCACCTGGCGGCCGTCGAAGCCGACGCGTTCCGGTGATACGTGCCCGAATCGGCCGCGCAGCCCGTCCGGCATGCGATACGGGCCGTCCGGCAGTTCGTAAAGGCGAGGACCCTCTGGCGGAACGCGTCCTCGCGCCAAGGCGCGGACTTCTTCCCACTCCAGCCCGGGCACATCCTGGCCGGGAGGGTCGAGACGCGCGCCCGCGAGACGGGGAATCGCGGACAAAAGTCCGTACACGCCCCCCGGCTTCTGACCCACCCAGATCAACTCCTCTTCGGATTCCAGCGTTCCGGCGTAGCGCGCCGCCGCCTCCGGGGTTGAAAAGACGGGAATCCAAATCCCGCCGAGCTCCGTATCCGGTTCCGCCCATAGATTCAGATCGGCGGGTTCCAGCGATTGCCGGGATCCCTCGCCGCGCGAGCCCGGAACGTGCAGCAGATAGGTCGGCGAGGAAAGCAGCGCCTCGTAGAGTCCTGATCGCGGAGCGAGCGCGTCTTCGGCCGCGGCCCGAATCTGCGTCGATAAATTTCCCCCCATCGCCCCATTTAGGCAGTTCTTCCGAGAAGGAGTCAATGACCTGAACTGCGGGGCGCGGCTGCATCTCTCAAATCCGACACTATGCAATAACCCAACCCCTAGGGCCTAATATCAGCTAGGCCCCAATCCCGCCGAGACGGGACCGTCCGACTCAACCAATAACTTAGGGTTTATGACACGATTTAGGGAACATGCGGAAACTAATCGCCTCCACGCTCGTCGCCGCGCTCATCGTCCTTTCCCCCGGACCGATGGGACTTCGTGCCATGGCTTCAGTTGTTAATGGAACCGCCGCGCGGGGTGTTCAGACGGGGCCGACGCCCGCTTCGGCGCCGACCGCCGCCCACTCCTCTTCCCTCTCGGTCCCGCGCGCGCTGAGCGCCCCTTCCGTTTCCGGGTCGAATCTCCCGGCGCTGGCTCCGGCCTTTACGGACGCCCCGCAAGCGCTCGCCGCGACCGTCCGCGCGATCGTCCCCCGAACGATGCCGGCGTCGTCGAGGATCGTTCCGACCGCAATCGAAAGCGCGACGCCGCTTCAAACCCCGCGGAACTCCGCGGCGCGAACCGCTCCGGTCCGTCCCCAATCCCCGCGGGAAACCACGCGCGCGGCGGTCGCTGAGATCACAACATCCGCCGCACCGGACATCGCCGCCGCCGGCGCGAAGGAAACGGGCGGGGACTCGCTGTACGCCTCCGGAGACAATCTGCAAGCCGTCTTGTCCGGCGCGTTCGGGTCTTCCCGACGCTCGGATGCGCCCCTCGCCCCGAAATCCTCGCGGTTCGACTCTATAAAGGGAAAGGCGCATGCCGCCGCCGCCCTGCGCCGCTTCGCCCCGGACGCGGTTTCGGCCCGCGGAGCGGACGCAATCCCCCTCGCGCGAAACGCCGCGGACTCCCCTGCGACCGCCCGCTCCGCATGGAGCAAGGCCCGGGGGGCCGTGCTCGGCCGGTTCATAAAGACCCTGACGCTCTCCGTGTTCTCCGCGCTTCTGGTGTTCGCCCCCGGCATCTCCGCCGCCCAAGCGCCGGCTTCCTCCCCCGCGGCCCCCGCGCAGGTGGACGGCGCTCCCGGACAGGTCGCCGCCCCCAAAGACGCCGTCGCGATCGCCGCCGAGAAGGTCGTGGTCCGCGTGGAAGTCTCGAAGGAGGCAGTCACCGTCGGCGAAGCGATGACTTTGACCCTCACCGTCGAAAACGGATCCGATCGAGCGATGACGATGTCCTCGGTTCGATCCGCTCTGGAAGAGGCCCTCCCCTTCACCCTCGAAGTCGCCGAAAGCCCTGAAGACGCGGCGCAGCCCCTCGAACTGGCCCCCGGCGCCTCGAAGACCTTCGTCTTCAAGGTGATTCCCTTCGACGCGGGAACGATCAAAATCGAAGAGGCGGTGCTCCGGGTTCCCGCCTCCGATCCTGAAAAGCCCGACGTCGAAATCAAGATTCCCGACGCTGAATTCACCGTGGGGAGCGTGCTGACCCCGGATTGGAAGAAGATCGGATTCAAGGACATCGTCGATCTTCAGCGGGGCGAGAGCGCCTCTTTGCTTTGGCTGCTCGCGCTGCCGTTGGGCGTGCTCCTCTTGATCGGCGCCGAACGTCTGCTCGCGGCCCGCCGCCGCGCCGCGAAGGGAGAGTCCTACTACACGCCGATTCTGGGCGAAGTCCGCGCGGTGCTCGACGCGCTCTCCAAGGGCGTCGTGTCGCTCTCCGCCGCCGATTTTCACGATACCTTCGCCGAAGCCGTCCAGCGCCTGATGATCGACCTGCGCGGCCTTCCGAAGAGCGAACGGGACGCGGCGACCTTCGCCCGGGACCTCAACGATCCGGCGCAATATCCGGACCGGAAGGTGGCCTATACCGCGGAACAAATCTCCTTGGCATCGGAACTGGCGAAAGGCGCCGAACGCGCCCGATTCGAGCGCAAAAGCGACACGCCCGACGCCCGGCGCCGCATGCTCTCAAGCCTCGACGCGCTGCTCGAAAGTCTCGAGGACGGAGAAACGCGGGTAGGCTCGGATTCCCGAGTGAACGCCGGCTGGCTGTCTTTGATGGGCATCACGGGCGCCTCATTCTCTTTCGCGAACGCGTGGATGCTGTTGGCGCTGGTCCCGATCGCCGCCTGGATCGGCTGGAGCTTCTACAAAAAGCGCGGCGGCGGCGGATACCGCGTCTCCGACACGGCCACCGTCTCCACGCGCCGGACCCTGAGACAGCGCCTCGGCTGGATGATGCCGGTGCTGCGATCCGTCGGACTGATCTCGTTGGTCATCGCCCTCGCGGGTCCTCAGATGGGCGTCGAACGCCAAAAAACCTACGTCCCCTCCACCGACACGGCGATCGTCCCCGACGTGTCGGGCAGCATGAGCGGCGAAAAACTCGAAGGGCTGAAGGAAGCCGTGCGAGCCTACGTGATCGAGCAGCGCCGAGGGACGACCAACCGGGTCGGGATCCAGGAATTTTCCGACGACCCCTACCTGAACGTCCCCCTCACGAACGATTACGACGCGATCCTCTCCATCCTTAAGGAGATGGAAACGAAGGGATCGACCGCGATGGGCGAGGCGATGCTCGGCGGGATCAGCCACTTCTTCAAGGTCAACATCCGGGAACTCGAACTGGACAAGGATCCTCGCGTCGTCCAACTCCGGAAGATATTGGATTTCAAAGGCCTCGCGGCCGCGCTCGAATACGCGAAGGACTATCCCGATCTGCTCGAGAAAGTCCTGCAGCCCGGCCGCACCAAGATTCTCGTCCTCTTCACCGAC
>Ga0210044_10000296_pt1 | contig 74345 bp, 73 predicted proteins | sample CryGey13umfilter_2_FD_183959 | JGI IMG/M metagenome (GOLD analysis project Ga0210044, IMG submission 183959) | Groundwater microbial communities from aquifer in Utah, USA - Crystal Geyser 4/9/14 3 um filter (SPAdes) (version 2) | ecosystem: Environmental > Aquatic > Deep subsurface >... | reverse complement strand
GGCGTGCGCCAGGGTGACAGCATCAGCCCGTTTTACGATTCCATGGTGGCCAAGCTCATCGTGCATGGCGACACCCGCGCGCAGGCGCTGGCGCGGCTGGACGACGCGCTGGCACAGACCCACATCATCGGGCTGACGACCAATGTGCAGTTTTTGCGCCATGTGCTGCAGTCGCCGTCGTTTGCCCAGGCCGATCTCGACACCGGTTTGATCCCGCGCGAGGCGGGGGTGCTATTCAACCAGGAGCGCGTGGGCCTGGCGTTGGCCGCTGCTGCCGATGTGGCGCAAACCCTGCTCGACGAGCGCGCCGCCGAGAGTGCCGACCCGTTCAGCAAGACCGACGGCTGGCGCAGCCATGGCGTTTTCACGCGCCGCTTCGCCTTTGAGTTTGCCGGAGAACAAGTGCAGGCGGGGCTGACTTATCTGCACGATGGTGCGCTGTCGTTCACCGTGGGCGAGGCGGCTGGGCTGCTCGAATTTACGGAGATGCCACAGGGCATTGACCTGCGCTTTGTCGGCCAGCGCGCGCTGGTCAATGTGTACCGGAAAGGCGAGGTCGGCTACATCCACGCCGCGCAGGGTGCCACCCAAATCATTGCGGTTGACCCGCTGCTGCACGCCGGCGAAGCCCCCGCCGAGGTCGGTCGCCTGACGGCGCCCATGCCGGGCAAGGTGGTGTCGTTTGCCGTCAAGGCCGGCGACATCGTCAAACGCGGCCAGGCGCTGGCAGTGATGGATGCCATGAAAATGGAGCACACCATTGCCGCGCCCATCGACGGCGTGGTCGAAGAGCTGCTCTACGCCCCGGGCGACCAGGCGGTGGAAGGCGCAGAGCTGCTTAAATTGGTGGCGCAGGAATGAATGGCCGCGCTGCGCTTTCCATGAACACAGCATTTGGGCTTGTTGTAGGGTCGACTTCAGTCGACCATGGCGGACTGAAGTCCGCCCTTCAGGGTTCAAGGACCATGTGCGGTACCAGGCCGATACGGCAGGCTCGCAATGACAGCGATAAGGCTTGATCATGTCCATGAAAATCACTTTTTGCTGCACCGGGACCAAGCCTGAACCCTGGCTGGCTGGCCTGCGTACTGCCTTGCCGCAGGCCCAGGTTGAACTATGGCAAGCCGGCGCAAGCCCTGCCGATTACGCCGTGGTGTGGGCGCCACCACAACAGTTTTTTGACGAGCAGCCGCAGCTCAAGGGCATCTTCAACATCGGAGCCGGGGTCGATGCGCTGCTCAAGCTGCGACTGCCGCCGCGCGCGGTGGTGGTGCGGCTGGAAGACGCAGGCATGGCAGTACAAATGGCCGAGTACGTGTGCCAGGCCGTGGTTCGCCAATTTCGGGACCTCGAGACTTATGCCGCCGATGTGCGCGCCGGGCAGTGGACGTTTTACCCGCCGCGCCAGCGCGACGACTTTCCCGTGGGCGTGATGGGCCTGGGCGTGCTGGGCGCGCGGGTGGCGCAGGCGCTCAGCGCTTTTGAATTCCCCGTGAATGGCTGGAGCCGCACGGCCAAGGCGCTGCACGGTGTGCGACCCTTTGTGGGCACGGCGCAGTTCCATGACTTTTTAGCCAGCAGCCGGGTGTTGGTCAACCTGCTGCCGCTCACGCCCGAGACCAGCAATATCCTCAACTGCGACACGCTGGGCCGCCTGCTGCCCGGCGGCTACGTCATCAACGTGGCGCGCGGTGCGCATCTGGTGGACGAGGATTTGCTGGCGCTGCTCGACAGCGGGCACCTTGCCGGTGCCACGCTGGACGTGTTTCGCACCGAGCCTTTGCCGCCAGCGCATCCGTTCTGGCGGCACCCCAAGATCACCATCACGCCGCACACCTCAGCGCGCACCCTGCGCGAGACCAGCATTGCGCAGATTGCCGGCAAACTCATGGCTTTGCAGCGGGGTGAATCGGTGGCCGGGCTGGTGGATGTTGGGCGAGGGTATTGAACAGGGTTGATCGCCTGAATACAGGCAAATGAAGTCAATCAGTCACGCTGTCGCCTGGGCTATAGTGCAGATGGCTAATCGCCCATTCAAACTTTTCCAGTAGTCGGATTGACTTGAAAACTGACGTGCTGGTTTTCCCGGAACCTTGGGCTTTAATTTAAAAAGGGAATCATGGCAAAAGAAGCAACATGGCGTGAGGCAATCGACAGAGTTTTGGGAGCAGCCACTTCCCCGCTCCATTACAAAGAGATCACCGACAAGATTCTTGCGGATGGTTTGCGGTCAAGCCTGGGGGCGACACCAGCCGCTACCGTTAACGCACAAATCAGCGCGTCTATAAAGCACGATGGTGAAAAATCACCCTATGTCCGCGTTGGCAAAGGCACTTTTGCATTGGCTAAAACTGACCGGTTTCCACCGCCTGTCAAGGACAAACTAACCCCTGAAGTTGAAGCGTCAGAAGAAACCGAAGAACAGTACGAAATCGTTACTTCCTTTGGCATGTTCTGGCGCCGCGATGCAATCCAATGGCTCGCAACACCAAAGCTTCTTGGCATGCAACAAATTGGTGCCACCCCTGTCGATTTCAACAAACAACTCGGCATTTATTTGTTGTACGACGGCCGAGAGGTCATTTATATCGGTCGTACGACAGATAGACCGTTGGGACGTCGACTGTTCGAGCACACATTTGATCGAATGGCTGCACGTTGGAACCGCTTCTCATGGTTCGGACTATTGCCAGTTTCGGAGCTTGGTCTGCTGGGCTCACTTCCCGCAACATATGACGCAGCAAAGATGATCCCAGCGCTGGAAGCGATCTTGATAGAAGCTCTGGAACCTCGACAGAACAGAAAGCGTGGTGATGATTTGTCAGCTGTTGAGTACATTCAGCGAGAAGATCCAGAAATTCAAAAGAAGAAGGTCAAAGCGTCACTTGAGGCAGCTCTTGAGAGAATGTAATGGCCAACTCATCCCTCCCGACTTCTTCTCGACGGCTGTCTCTTTCATCACACGTTAGCTGGCTACAAATTGCTATCCTGCCCTGTTCGTCTCGTGCGCTGTCTCGTACGCTTGCATTCAGTACCTAAAATTGGTACCATCCAAACATGAAACGCAAGCATCAAAAAATTGTTGACTTGATTTTTTCCAGACCGACGAGCGCGAATATTCAATGGCGGGATATTGAAGCTTTGTTGGTTGAGCTTGGGGCTGTGGTCGAAGAGCGAGCCGGTAGCCGGGTCTCGGTGTTCTTGTTTGGTGAGGTGCGCGTTTTTCACCGACCGCATCCATCACCAAATACTGATAAAGGTGCGATCACGAGTATCCGCAAATGGCTGGAACAGCACGGAGTTGAACCATGAATGTAATGACTGTGAACGATTTTCACGCCACCATTGAATTCGATCCTGATCTCGATCTCTTTCGGGGGGAAATTCTCGGCCTCAATGGTGGCGCTGACTTCTACGGAAAAAATCCCAAGGAATTGCGGGCAGAATTCAAGCGCTCCCTCGAGGTTTTTCTAGAAGTTTGCCGCGAGAAAGGTATTGAGCCAAGACGCCACTTTTCAGGCAAGTTCAACTTGCGAATTTCTCCAGAGTTGCACGAAAAGCTGGCTATTGCTGCGCAGGCCCAAGGGAAGAGCATCAACACGCTGGCACAGGAGGCACTACGCGAGTGCGTTGCATCATGAGGATGAGCCGTTAACAGGTCATTGCATGTGCGGTTGTGCCGCCTGCTGATCTTCACAGTTCGATGATGCGCCCGGTTTCCCCTTCTGTTTCCTCTGCTGCCAACCATTGACTGCCTGAGTGTCTTGGTCAAATCATTGATGATTATTTCAACGAGTTTTTATGTCCCTTCCCAAACGTGTCAAATTAGTCGAAGTCGGCCCGCGTGATGGCCTGCAAAACGAAAAGCAAAACGTACCCGCAGCGGTCAAGATCGAGCTGGTGCACCGGCTGCAAGCCGCTGGCCTGAAAGAGATCGAAGTCACCAGCTTTGTGTCACCCAAATGGGTGCCGCAGATGGCCGACAACGCCGAGGTGATGGCGGGCATCAACCGTTTGCCTGGCGTTCGTTACTCGGTACTGACGCCCAATCTCAAAGGCTTTGAGGCCGCACTGGCATCAAAACCCGATGAAATCGTGGTGTTCGGTGCTGCCAGCGAGGCCTTCAGCCAGAAGAACATCAACTGCAGCATTGCCGAGAGTATCGAACGCTTTGCGCCGGTGGTGGCTGCCGCGCGTGAGGCGGGCATTTACGTGCGCGGCGCCATGAGCTGCACCGTGGGTTGCCCGTACGAGGGCGACATTGCGCCCAAGCGGGTGAGTTACCTGGCGGGGTTGATGAAGGGCATCGGCGTGCAGCATGTGGGCGTGGCCGACACCATTGGCGTGGGCACGCCGCTCAAGGTGCAGCGCGCGGTGGAAGCCACGCTCAAGCACTTTGACATCAACGACATTTCGGGTCACTTTCACGACACCTATGGCCAGGCGCTGGCCAATACGCTGATCTGCCTGCAAATGGGGGTGTGGCAATTCGATGCCTCGGTGGCGGGCCTGGGCGGTTGTCCGTACGCCAAGGGTGCCACCGGCAATGTGGCCACCGAGGACGTGGTGTATCTGCTGCACGGCATGGGCATCGACACCGGCATTGACATGGACTTGCTGATCGACGCCGGTCAGTTCATCAGCGACTTTTTGGGGCGGGCGACCAACTCGCGCGCGGGCAAGGCGCTTTTCAACAAGCGGCAAGCCTGATGTGTGGTAACGAGAGAAACACCTTGAGTCCCGACCCAAAAGCCATGAAATTCCTGGTCGCAAGCGCCAGGCACATTCGCGCCAGCGCGCAAAGCTTTGCCCAGACGGTGCCATCGCCCTGCCTGTCGGTGTGCCAGATGGACGAGGCCACCGGCTTGTGCCAAGGCTGTTTTCGCACGCTGGACGAAATTGGCCAGTGGGGCAATGCCGATGACGCGTTCAAGCGTGTCGTCTGGACCCGAATTGAGGCGCGCCTGACCAATTTCGAATCATGAAGCACATCACCTTTTACCTGGATTTCATCTCGCCTTACGCTTGCCTGGCGTTCGAGCAACTGCCCGAGGCGCTGATGGGCCACAGTACCAGCGTGACTTACAAGCCGGTGCTGTTTGGTGCGCTGCTGAAACACCACGGGCAACTGGGCCCGGCCGAGATTGACGGCAAGCGCGAGTGGACTTACCGCCAGGTGCTGTGGCTGGCGCATCAGCACGGGCTTGCGCTGCAGTTGCCCGCCAGCCACCCGTTCAACTCGCTGGCCTTGCTGCGGTTGGCGTTGGCCTGTGCTGCGCCCGAGCAGCCTAACCGTTATGTCTGTGAAACCCTGTTTCGCCACGTCTGGCAAGGCGGGCTGGAGGCGGCTGACCCGGTTCGTTTGCAAGCGCTCACTCAGCAATTGAAGCCAGCTCATTCGCCGGAAAGTGACGAGGTCAAGGCTAGGCTCAAGGCCAATACCGCTGAGGCGATTGCGCAGGGTGTGTTTGGTGTGCCCACTTTTGAGGTCGATGGCAAATTGTTCTGGGGGCTCGATGCCTTGCCCATGTTGCGCGCTTATTTGGCGGGCGATGCGTGGTTTAAAGGGGCGTGGGACGCGGCGGCGGCCATTCCCTCTGGGGCGCAACGCAAGTCCTAAACATGCGAAGGGCTGCTATGCCCTTTGATCCGGCTGTGTACAAGCCCAATCCCTAGAATCTTTGCCTCACAAACCGGAAGCCAAGCATGTCTCAGGGAACCATCCGCATTCGCGGTGCGCGCCAGCACAACCTCAAAAACCTCGATCTGGACATCCGCACCGGTGAGCTGACGGTGGTCACCGGCCCCAGCGGCTCGGGCAAGTCCAGCCTGGTGTTTGACACCCTGTTTGCCGAGGGTCAGCGCCGTTACGTGGAGACCTTCAGCGCCTACGCGCGCCAGTTTCTGGAGCGCATGGACAAGCCGGCTGTGGACAGGGTGGAAGGCGTGCCCCCGGCGATTGCCATCGACCAGACCAACCCGGTGCGCTCGAGCCGCTCCACCGTGGGCACGATGACCGAGCTCAACGACCATTTGAAGCTGCTGTTTGCCCGCGCCGCTTCGTTGTTCGACAGGGTCACGGCGCAGCCGGTGCGCCACGACACCCCTGACACCATTTACGCCCAGTTGCAGGAGCGTGTCGGCAGCAGCGACGTGCGGCTGGCCATCACCTTCCCGGTCGAACTGCCAGCCAGCGCCACGCCGGCTGAAATCGAGCAATGGCTGTCGGTGAGCGGCTTCACCAAGGTGCAGGCCGAGCGCTTGGTGGAATTGGGGTCGGATCCCGATTTGGCACACCATGCCGTGAAAAAGTCCAAAGCCGCATCCAAATCGGGCTCTGACCCCCATTCCACGCCCCAAAAACGCAAGGTTTTGGACGTGGTGGCCGACCGCTTCCGTCTTGGCAACGCCGAGCGCGCCCGCGTGATGGAAGCCATTGAAGTGGCGCTCAAGCACGGCAGCGGCCGCATGACGGTGTATCTGCTGGACGCGCCGGTGGCAGAGGTGTCTGAACCTGTCATTTGGCAATTTTCCACCGGCCTGCATTGCCCGGAAAGCAACCTGCGCTACACCGATCCGATCGGGTCAATGTTTTCCTTCAACTCCGCCGTGGGCGCCTGTGACACCTGCCGCGGCTTTGGCCGGGTCATCGGGGTCGATTACGGCCTGGTGATTCCCAACGACAAGCTCACCTTGCGCGCTGGCGCCATCAAACCGATCCAGACCCCGGCTTGGGCAGAGGCGCAGGACGATTTGATGCGTCATGCCGAGGCCGAGGGTATTCCGCGCGACACGCCGTGGAACAAGCTCTTCCCCGAGCAGCAGCACTGGGTGATTCACGGCTCACCGCACTGGAACGGCAAGTGGAACCAGCACTGGTTTGGCGTCAAGCGCTTTTTTGAATACCTGGAAACCAAGTCCTACAAGATGCACATCCGGGTGCTGCTGTCCAAGTACCGCAGCTACACGCCGTGCCCGGATTGCGGTGGCGCCAGGCTGAAGACCGAGAGCCTGTTGTGGCGCATCGGTTCAAGAGCCGATGCCGATGCGGTGATTGCGCCGTCGCAGCGCTTCATGCCCCAGGGCGTTGCATGGCGCCGTGATCAACTCGAAGCCTTGCCGGGCTTGTGCCTGCATGATCTGATGCAGTTGCCGATGGACCGCCTGCGCTTGTATTTTGAAACCATGCAGCTCGCGCAGCTCAATCCGGGGGTTTCCGAGGCTGATCAGAAGACCCTCAAGCTGTTGTTCGAGGAAATCAGCACGCGGCTGAAATACCTGTGTGAAGTCGGCATCGGCTACCTCACGCTGGACCGGCAAAGCCGCACCCTGAGCGGTGGCGAGGTGCAGCGCATCAACCTTACCACCGCGCTGGGCACGTCGCTGGTCAACACCCTGTTTGTGCTCGACGAGCCCAGCATCGGCCTGCACCCGCGCGACATGCACCGCATCATCAAAGCCATGCAGCGCCTGGTTGAGGCCGGCAACACGCTGGTGGTGGTGGAACACGACCCGGCTGTGATGCTGGCGGCAGACCGCATGATTGACATGGGCCCCGGCCCTGGTGAACGCGGTGGCCAGATTGTGTTTGATGGCAGCACTGCCGACTTGCGCAACGCCGATACCCTCACCGGCGCTTACTTGGGCGGGCGCAAAACCGTGGGCATGGGTTTCAAGCGCCTGGTGGCTGCCAATACGCCGCGACTTATTCTGGAGGGTGCCAGTGACCACAACCTGAAACACGTCACTGTCGAGATTCCACTACAGCGCCTGGTGTGCATCACTGGGGTCAGTGGCTCGGGTAAATCGACGCTGATCCAGGACACGCTGGCCCCCGCGTTGTTGCGCCATTTCGGCAAGGCTACTGAAACGCCAGGGGCCTTTGCGCGCTTGCTCGGCGCCGAGCAGCTCAGCGACGTGGTGTTCGTGGACCAATCCCCCATTGGCAAAACCGCGCGCTCGAACCCCGTGAGCTACGTGGGGGCCTGGGACGCTATCCGCGAAATTTTTGCCAACGCGCCGTTGTCCAAACAGCGCGGCTACAGCGCCACCAAATTCAGCTTCAACAACGGCGACGGCCGCTGCCCCACCTGCGGCGGCTCGGGCTTTGAGCATGTGGAGATGCAGTTTTTGAGCGACGTTTACCTGCGCTGCCCGGATTGCGACGGCAAACGCTACCGGCCGGAAATTCTGGAAATCACCATCGAGCGTGAGGCGCAACCCCTCAACGTCGCCGACGTGCTGAACCTCACCGTCAGCGAAGCCGCTGCGCTGTTCAAGGCCGACCGTGACGTGCTGCGCGCGCTGCAGCCGATCATGGACGTCGGGCTGGACTACGTCAAACTGGGCCAGCCGGTACCCACGCTCAGCGGTGGCGAAGCGCAGCGCCTCAAGCTCGCCGGTTTTCTGGCCGAGGCCGCCAAAGCCAGCAGCAACAGCCGCCAGGCACTCGCCCGGCGCGGCGTGCTGTTCATGTTCGACGAGCCCACCACCGGCCTGCACTTTGACGACATTGCCAAACTCATGCGCGCGCTGCGCAAGTTGCAGGATGCGGGAAATTCGCTGCTGGTGATCGAGCACAACCTGGACGTGATTCGCGCCAGTGACTGGTTGATTGATTTAGGCCCTGAAGGCGGCGACGCCGGCGGTGAAGTGGTGGCGTTTGGCACGCCTGAAGAGGTGATGCTGCATGCCGGCTCGCACACTGCGCTGGCGCTGCGCGATTACGCCGCGCAAATGGGCGTGGTGCATGAGGTGCGGGATTTTGAGGCAGCGGGGGGCACAAGTAATCGGGGTCGGATACCGATTTCCGTCAGGAAATTGGGCTCTGACCCCAATTACGCTGACGGCCAGCGCGGCAATCGCATTGACGGATCAGCGGCGGGCCAAGGGCATGCCGACAGCATCCAGATCATCAACGCGCGCGAGCACAACCTCAAGTCGCTCAGCGTCAATATCCCGCGCGGCAAGTTCACCGTGGTCACCGGGGTTTCGGGCTCTGGCAAATCAACCCTGGCGTTTGACATTTTGTTCAACGAGGGTCAGCGCCGTTACCTGGAGTCGCTCAACGCCTATGCGCGCTCTATCGTGCAGCCGGCGGGCCGGCCCGAGGTGGACGCGGTCTATGGCATTCCGCCCACGGTGGCGATCGAGCAGCGCCTGAGCCGGGGCGGGCGCAAATCCACCGTGGGCACCACCACCGAAGTCTGGCACTTTTTGCGGCTGTTGTTTGTCAAGCTCGGTACCCAGCACTGCATCCATGACGGCACGCCAGTGGCGCCGCAAACGCCTGAAAAAATCGCCGCGCAGTTGATGAAGAACTTTCGCGGTCAGCACATCGGCCTGCTGGCGCCGCTGGTGATGAACCGCAAGGGCGTTTACACCGAACTGGCCGACTGGGCGCGCCCGCGCGGCTTCACCCATTTGCGCGTCGATGGCAACTTTTTGCCCACCACCAACTTTCCGCGGCTGGACCGCTTCAAGGAGCACACCATCGAACTGCCGGTGTTCAGCCTCGACGTATTGCCGGAGCAGGAAGCTGCTTTGCGTGAGGCGCTGGCCCGTGCCTTGCAACATGGCAAGGGCGTGGTGCATGTGTTGAGCGATCTGGATGGTCTGAGCGAAGCCATGCAAGCGGGCACTGCCACCGCTGGCATCGGCAAGCTGAGTGTGTTTTCCACGCTGCGCGCCTGCCCGGTGTGCAACACCAGTTATGCCGAGCTCGACCCACGGCTGTTCAGCTACAACAGCAAACACGGCTGGTGTCCGGACTGCGTGGGCACCGGCGTCAAGCTCACGCGCGAGCAGCGCAAGGTGTTCGACGACTCGGTGCGCGATGACGACAACAAGGGCCGCGAGCAGACCTTTGCCGAGCCCGAGGTAGAAGACCTGGCCGACACCGTGTGCCCGACTTGCCAGGGGACCCGGCTCAACGCGACGGCGCGGGCGGTCAGGTTTGGCGCGGGTGGGGCCGACTTCAGTCGGCCAGGTGGACTGAAGTCCACCCCACAATCGCCCGTTGACGGTGTGGCCATCACTGAACTGGCGCGCCTGAGCGTGACCGACCTGCGCGGCTGGGTCGAAACCATGCAAAAGTTGGGCCGCATGACAGGGCGGGAAAGCGACATTGCCCGCGACCTGATTCCCGAGATCAAGGGTCGGCTGGCGTTTTTGGAGCAGGTGGGGCTGGGCTACCTGACGCTGGACCGGGGCGCGCCCACTTTGAGTGGTGGCGAGGCCCAGCGCATCCGCCTCGCAGCGCAGTTGGGCAGCAATTTGCAGGGTGTGTGTTACGTGCTCGACGAGCCCACCATCGGTCTGCATGCGCGTGACAATCAAATATTGCTTGGCGCTTTGCAGACTTTGAGCGACCAGGGCAACACGCTGGTGGTGGTGGAGCACGACGTGGACACCATTCGCCACGCCGATCACATCATCGACATCGGCCCCAGCGCCGGCAAACGCGGCGGGCGCCTGGTGGCCGAGGGCGCGGTGGCGGACATTCAGGACGCCGCCGAGTCGCAGACCGGGCGTTATCTGCTGCACGCGATGAAGCACCCGCTGCAGCCGCGACGCGCAGTGAATTTGGCAAAACCCCAAGTCCAGGGGTCAAATCCCAATTTCGACCCACAGTCATCGAAAGCAGTCAAAGTCTTATCGAAATTGGGCTCTGCCCCCAATTTCACGGACCAAGTCACGCAACGCTGGATCACCGTCACCGGTGCCAACCTGCACAACCTGCAAGACGTCACCGCCAGCATTCCCCTGAGCCGACTGGTCGCCGTCACCGGCGTCAGTGGCTCGGGCAAGTCCACCCTGGCGCGCGACGTGTTGCTGGCTAACGTGCATGCCGCCGTCCAAAAACGCAGCACCAAGGCCGGGCGTGATGCGCTGGCCGCTGGCGAAACCATTGCCTGGGTCGGTTGTAGCGATGTCACCGGCTTCGAGGAGGTGGACCGCGTGCTGGAAGTCGATCAAACCCCGATCGGCAAGACGCCGCGTTCGTGTCCGGCCACTTACATCGGTTTCTGGGACACCATCCGCAAACTCTTTGCCGACACGCTGGAAGCCAGGGCGCGGGGTTATGCCGCCAACCGCTTCAGCTTCAACACCGGCGAGGGCCGTTGCCCGGGCTGTGAAGGGCAGGGCATCCGCACCATCGCCATGAGTTTTCTGCCCGATGTGAAGGTGCTGTGCGAAACCTGCAAGGGCGCGCGCTTCAACCCCGAAACCCAGGCGGTGACCTGGCGCGGCAAAAGCATTGGCGATGTGCTGCAAATGGAAGTGGACGAGGCGGTGGACTTTTTTGCCGCCATGCCGGTCATTTCGCATCCGCTGCAACTGCTCAAAGACGTGGGCCTGGGTTACCTGACGCTGGGCCAGCCGTCGCCCACGCTTAGCGGTGGCGAGGCGCAGCGCATCAAGCTGGTGACCGAGTTGAGCAAGGTGCGCGACGACATCACCCGGCGCGGCCAAAAGGCGCCGCATACCCTGTACGTGCTCGACGAGCCCACGGTGGGTTTGCACATGGCCGATGTCGAAAAGCTCATCAAGGTGCTGCACCGTCTGGTTGACGGCGGTCACAGCGTGGTGGTGATCGAGCACGACCTGGACGTGATCGCCGAGGCTGATTGGGTGATCGATTTGGGTCCCGAGGGCGGCAACGCCGGTGGCCGGGTGGTGGCAGCGGGCTCGCCCGAAACCGTGGTGGCATTGGGCACGCACACCGGGGTGGCGTTACAAGCCGTACTGGCGCGGTAGGCCGCTAATGTGAAAGCCCATCGTCATTGCGTACGCAGTGAAGCAATCTGCGACCCCAGACTGCATGGACTGCCGCGCTAAGCTCGCAGTGAAGAGGCCTCTGTTCAGGGTCGGTGTGCGGCAGGCTTACCCGCCTGATTCCACCTCGAACGCGTTGTTCTGGTCTTGCGCCAGCACCTGCGCGACTTGCTTGAGGGTGTCTTTCAAGGATTGTTTCAGGGTGTGCGGCGGATTGATGACAAACATGCCGCTGGCAGGCAGGCCCGGGCGGATGACATCACCGGCGTCATTGGTGAGCAGCTTGCTCGATTTGACCGTGAGCGTGGCGTTGAGCCAGGGCTTGCCAGCCTGGTTGGCCTGGGTTTTGAGCCGACGCGGCAACTGGTGCGCTTCGGGGCGCGGGATGATCGGGTACCAGACGGCGTAGGTGCCGGTGGCAAAGCGCGTCAGGGAATCCTCTACCATGACGGCCACGCGCTGGTAATCGGTTTTGATTTCATAACTCGGGTCGCACAGCACCAGGGCGCGGCGTGACGGGGGTGGCAGGAATTTCTTGATGCCTTCAAAACCGTCTTCGCGCAAAACGGCCACTTGCCGCCCGACATCGAGCTGGGCAATGTTGGAGGCCAGGGTTTTGGTGTCGGTGGGGTGGATTTCAAACAGCTTGAGCTTGTCGCGTTCGCGCAGCAGGCGCTGGATGATGAAGGGTGAGCCCGGATACACCTTGTGGCTGCCCGGTGTGTTGAAGCTGGCCACCATGTCGAGGTAATCTTGTAGCGCTGGCGTGGGCGTGATGCTGGCGAGCTTCTCGATGAGGCGCAAATAGCCCTCACCGGCTTCGCCGCTGGTGCTGGCGTAATCGCCATCGAGGCGGTACAAACCAGCCCCGGCATGGGTATCGAACACGGTAAAGGCCGTGTCTTTGAGCGCCATGTGGCGCAGGATGGCCAGCAGCGTGGTGTGCTTGAGAACGTCGGCATGGTTGCCGGCATGGAAGGCGTGGCGATAACTGAACATGCCAGGATGTTAACCGCAGAGCCCGGTATGTTTGTATAATGCTGGGCTTCGCAGCGCTTTTGTGGCTCCGCGGCGAAGCGTCTCAAACACGTTCCAATGGTGTCCCAGCGGACCGTGTGCCGAGTGAACCCTACCTAAGAGATTCCCGTCAGAGGAACGCCGACCGTAGAAAAGAGCCCGCCAAACCAACTCCATTAGGAATTTCTCATGTCAACTTTCAGCGCAAAACCCGCTGAGGTCGTGCACGAGTGGTTTGTGATTGACGCGACCGACAAGGTCCTCGGACGAGTAGCCAGCGAAGTTGCTCTCCGTTTACGCGGCAAACACAAGGCCATTTACACGCCTCACGTCGATACCGGCGACTTCATCATCGTCACTAACGCAGCCCAACTGCGTGTGACTGGTGCCAAGTCAACCGACAAAATTTACTACAGCCACTCGGGTTACCCGGGCGGCATCAGTTCCACCAACTTCCGTGACATGCAAGCCAAGTTCCCGGGCCGCGCTTTGGAAAAAGCCGTCAAGGGCATGCTGCCCAAGGGCCCGCTTGGCTACGCCATGATCAAGAAGCTCAAGGTGTACGGTGGTGCAGAGCACCCGCACACTGCCCAGCAACCCAAAGTGTTGGTACTTTAAGGAGCTTTAAATGATTGGTGAATGGAACAACGGTACCGGTCGTCGCAAATCAAGCGTCGCCCGTGTTTTCCTGAAAAAAGGCTCAGGCCAAATCGTGATCAACGGCAAAGACATTCAAAACTTCTTTGGCCGCGAAACCTCGATCATGATCTGCAAGCAGCCCCTGATGCTGACCAACCACGCTGAAACCTTTGACATCATGGTCAATGTGGCAGGCGGCGGTGAGTCCGGTCAGGCCGGTGCAGTGCGCCACGGTATTACCCGTGCCCTGATCGACTATGACGCCACCCTCAAGCCCGAGTTGAGCAAAGCCGGTTTCGTGACCCGCGATGCCCGTGAAGTGGAACGTAAAAAGGTCGGTTTGCATGGCGCTCGCCGTCGCAAGCAGTTCAGCAAGCGTTAATTTGCACTTTCAAACAAAAAGCCGCCGAATGCAAGTTCTGGCGGCTTTTTGTTGCGCTCTCGCAGCCAGTCCCATGTGATCCGTTGAAAAACCCACACTGAAACAACCGGCAAATTACGAATAGGCCTAATCTTGATCAGATTACTGTACTATTTAACCAATTTCAATTATTGGAGATATTCATGAGCGCTGTTGCAGAAGACATTCAAACCGACATGCCTGCCCCGATCCTGTTCACCGACAGCGCAGCTGCCAAGGTGGCCGACCTGATTGCTGAAGAGGGTAATCCTGACCTGAAACTGCGCGTGTTTGTGCAGGGTGGCGGTTGTTCGGGTTTCCAATATGGTTTCACGTTCGATGAAATCACCAATGACGACGACACCACCATGACGAAAAATGGCGTGTCGCTGCTGATTGATGCCATGAGCTACCAATACCTCGTGGGCGCAGAAATTGATTACAAGGAAGACCTGCAGGGCGCGCAGTTCGTCATCAAGAACCCCAACGCCACCACCACCTGTGGTTGCGGCTCAAGCTTCTCCTGATCACACGTCCGATGGCCCCTCAAGCGGGGTAAATCGCACCCAATACACGGGCACCTCGGGTGCCCGTGATGCTTTGCAGGCTCAAAGCTTCGCGCCGGATGGCTTTGCGGGCCAGCCAAGCAAAGGCCGTGGCCTCGACTTGCTGGGCTGGCAAGCCGTGGTCATCTGATGGGCTGACCGCCAGGCTGGGTAGCAGCGCTTGCAGGCGGCCCATCAAATGGGTATTGAAGGCGCCACCTCCACATACGATCAGTTGTTGACTTTCAGCGCCGAAGCTCTTGACGCTCTTGGCACAGGTTTTGGCGGTCAATTCGAGCAAGGTGGCCTGCACATCTGCTGGCGCCAGGTCGGCATATCCACCAAGTTGGCGCTCAAGCCACTTCGGATTGAACAAGTCGCGTCCAGTGCTTTTGGGTGGGTGCGCTGCGAAAAATGGTTCCGCCAGCATGGCTTGCAACAATCCAGGTTGAATCTGGCCCGACGCTGCCCAGGCGCCATTGGCGTCAAAGGGTTGGTCCAGGTGGCGCAGACACCAGGCGTCCATCAGGGCGTTGCCAGGGCCGCAGTCAAAGCCCAGCACATCATCGGGCAGCTTGGGGCCCAGCACGGTCAGATTCGCCATGCCGCCGACATTGAGTATTGCGATGGTTTGGCCGGCCTTGCCAAAGACGGCTTGGTGAAATACCGGCACCAGCGGTGCGCCCTGACCGCCGGCGGCAACATCACGGCTGCGGAAATCGGCCACCACGTCAATTTGTGTGAGTTCGGCCAGCAGAGCCGGGTTGGCCAACTGCAGCGTGTAGCCACTGCCATCATGCAGCTGTGGTTGGTGCCTGACCGTTTGTCCATGGGCACCAACGGCTGAGATTTGGAAGGGTGAAATCGATGCTTTGGACAGCAACTGCCCGACCACATCGGCATAGACCCGCATCAAGGCGTTGGCGGCGAGCGCAGCGCGATGCAGTTCGTTGTAGCCCGGCTGGTTGAGTGCCAGCAGTTCGGCTTTCAAGGGTGGCGGCAGCGCTGCACTGGCGTGGCCGAGAATAGCTGGCACAGGCGCACTGAAGTCTGCCAAAACACCGTCCACCCCGTCCAGCGAAGTGCCGGACATCAGGCCGATGAACAATTCAGCCACTGATGGCCCTGAAGCAAACTTATTGCGCGCTGTTGCCTTGCAGGCTGGCTGCAGCCGCCAAGGCAATTCTGGTTTGTTGCGCGGCGCTTTCGAATACTGGCTTGGCAGAAGCCGTCACGGGGATGGTCTCGCTCTGTTGGGCAAATATCATAGGGTCTTTTTGCACGCCGTTGGCGCGAACTTCGAAGTGCAGATGTGGCCCGGTCGCCCAACCTGTGGCGCCGACCAAGCCAATGGTTTGGCCTTGGCTGACGGTATCTCCCCGGCGCACCAGCAACTTGCTCAAATGGGCGTAAACCGTTTCGGTATTACCGCGATGTTTGACAAAAACAACATTGCCGTAGCCGTTTTGAACGCCAGAAAATGTCACCACGCCGTCACCAACGGTGCGTGCGGGGGTGCCCGTGCTGGCGGCAAAGTCCGTGCCCAGATGGGCACGCATTTGTTTCAACACAGGGTGAAAGCGCATTGAAAATCCGCTGCTGATACGGGAGAACTCGACTGGTGAGCTCAAAAACGCACGGCGCATGCTCTGACCGTCGAGCGTGTAGTAGCCGCCTTTGCTGCCGCTCTGGCCCAATTCGTGGCTGGCGATCGGTTGCCCGGCAGCCGGTTCGGAAAACCACATGGCCTGAAATGCCTTGCCCGCGTTGACAAATTCGGCGCTAAGCACGCGCCCGGTGCGCAACGGTTCGCCGTCGCCTTCCAGGGTTTCATAGACCACTGAGAAGCGGTCACCCTTGCGCAAAGAACGGCGAAAGTCGATGTCGCCAGAAAAAATTTCAGCCAGTTGCACGGCAACGGCATCCGGGATTTTGGCTTCGTCGGTGGCGGCAAACAAAGTGCTCTGGATGGTTCCGCTGGCCAATTGGCTGCTGGCACGCAGTGCAGCCGTCTCGATGTGTGAAGTGAAATCATCGCCGTTGCGCTCAATCACCAGGCGCACGAATTGGCCATCGGTGTCAGCGCTCCAGCGGGCAGTCAGTTTGCTCAAGCGCTGGTCAGGCATGGCTTCTGCCGTGACTTGCCGTCCACCATGGCCCAGAAAAATCTGCTGCACGTGTTCGTCTCTGCGCAGGTAGGCGGCAGCCTCGACATCATCCACACCCAGACGCTTGAGCAGTGTGTCGGCGGTGTCATTCGTGCGGGTGCTATCTGTGCGGTACAGCACATACGGCAGGGCTTCGATCTGGCTATAGTCAGGCAACGACAGAGGTTGCACGGTTTCCAGCACTTCCCGCACGGTGATATCGGCAGCATCTGGTCCGAGCGAGGCCACAGCAAATGCGCCACCGCCACCGCCGAGTAGCAAGGCCGCAACGACGACGGTCACGCGGTGGTGATGTTGAGTCAGCCAATGGGCGGCAGCGTTCGAAAAAGCCTGGCCGTTGGCTGTAAATTTCTTGATCAAAAGTGAATCCCGGGATGATGCATGTCTGAAAGACACAACGGTCGCCAATAAATCGACGTGGCTGGCCACGTAAAATCACGAAAAGAAACAACGGCAGAGTATAAACCCTGCCCTTTTCGCTGCATCCAGATAAACCCTTATGACACACCCCAAAACGCCAGAAATTATCGTAACCGATCGTGTGCAAGAGGCTTTGGCCATCACGCTGCGCGGTTGCGAAGAGCTGATTCCCCAGGACGACTGGCTGAAGAAACTGGTGCGATCGGAGGCCACCGGCGCGCCGCTGCGCATCAAGCTGGGCCTGGACCCGACGGCGCCCGATATCCACATTGGCCACACGGTGGTGCTCAACAAAATGCGCCAGTTGCAGGACTTGGGACACACCGTTATTTTTTTGATTGGCGACTTCACCACTTTGATCGGTGATCCGTCCGGGCGCAACACCACGCGGCCACCGCTCACCCGTGAGCAAATCGAGGTCAACGCTCAAACCTATTACCGCCAGGCGTCGATGGTGCTGGACCCGGCCAAAACCGAAATTCGCTACAACAGCGAGTGGGGCGACACCTTGGGTTCGCGCGGCATGATCCAGTTGGCCGCGCGCTACACCGTGGCGCGCATGATGGAGCGCAACGACTTTCACGACCGCTTCAAGGCTGGTACGCCGATCAGCGTGCACGAGTTTTTGTACCCGCTGATGCAGGGTTACGACTCGGTGGCTCTGAAGAGCGACCTGGAACTTGGTGGCACAGACCAAAAATTCAACCTGCTGGTGGGCCGCCATCTGCAAGCCGAATACGGCCAGGAACCGCAGTGCATCCTGACCATGCCGCTGCTCGAAGGGCTCGACGGCGTTGAGAAAATGTCCAAGAGCAAAAACAACTACATCGGCATTTCAGAGGATGCCAACACCATGTTCGCCAAGGTACTGAGCATCTCCGATGTGCTGATGTGGCGCTGGTACACGCTGCTGAGTTTCAAGTCCGAGGCCGACATCGCTGCGTTAAAAGCCGATGTGGCTGCCGGGCGCAACCCCAGGGACGCCAAGGTGGCGTTGGCCAAGGAAATCACCGCCCGCTTTCACTCGGCAGCGGCGGCTGAAGTGGCCGAGCAAGACTTCATCAATCGCAGCAAGGGCGGCATTCCGGATGAAATTGCCGAACTGGCGCTGCCGCTGAGCGAGGGCGGTGGGCCGGTTGGTATTGCTGCGCTGCTAAAAATGGCGGGGCTGGCAGCTTCCAGCGGCGAGGGCAATCGCCTGATTGATGGCAGCGGCGTGCGGGTTGACTCCAACGTGGTGAGTGACAAGGGTCTCAAACTCGGTGCTGGCACTTATGTGCTGCAAGTGGGCAAGCGCAAGTTTGCCCGCGTCACGCTGGCTTGATCGCAGCGAGGGCCACCCGGTCATGATGGCTCTGTTGCAGCGTGTGCGCCATGCCCGTGTCGAAGTGGCGGGCAAGGTCGTCGGTGAAATCGGTGTTGGCCTGCTGGTGCTGCTGTGCGCCGAACGCGGTGACAGCGAATTGCAAAGCGACAAACTGCTGGCCAAAATCCTGAAATTGCGCATCTTCAGTGACGCGGCCGGCAAGATGAACCACAGCTTGCAAAATCTTGACGGCTTGGGGCAAACGGGCGGACTGCTGGTGGTGAGCCAATTCACGCTGGCGGCAGATGCCTCGGGTGGCAACCGGCCCAGCTTTACCGCTGCGGCGGCGCCCGAAGACGGCAGATGGCTGTATGACTACTTTGTCGCGCAGGCCCGCCTGCTGCATCCGCTGGTGCAAACTGGCGAGTTTGCGGCTGACATGCAGGTGACGCTGGTCAACGATGGGCCGGTGACGATCCCCTTGCGGGTGGCACCAACCGATGGTCCTCCTCGATAATCGCGCTCCATGTCGCTGGTTTTTGAACGTCCCTCCTTGTCGCGCCGCCTGTCACCCTGGTTTTCCGGGTTTGACGGCCCGCTGGCCTTTGCCGTGTTCATGCTGGTGTGTGCGGGCTTGTTGACCATGTATTCCTCGGGCTATGACCACGGCACGCGCTTTGAAGACCATGCGCGCAACATGCTGATTGCCGGCTTCATCATGTTCATAGTGGCGCAGGTGCCACCGCAGCGCCTGATGGCGCTGGCGTTGCCGCTCTATATTCTGGGCGTGACGTTGCTGATTGCCGTGGCGGTTTTTGGCATCACCAAAAAAGGCGCCAAGCGCTGGCTCAACGTGGGCATGACGATCCAGCCCAGCGAAATCCTCAAGATCGCCATGCCGCTGATGCTGGCCTGGTGGTTCCAGAAGCGCGAAGGCCAGTTGCGGCCGCTGGACTTTCTGGTGGCCGGCGTGTTGCTGGCGCTGCCGGTGGGCCTGATCATGAAGCAGCCCGATCTGGGTACCTCCCTGCTGGTGCTGGCCGCCGGCCTGTCAGTGATCTTTTTTGCCGGCTTGAGTTGGAAACTGGTAGCGCCACCGCTGCTGTTAGGCTTGCTCGGCATGGCCTTGCTGGTGGTGTTTGAGCCCGAATTGTGTGCTGAGGGCGTCAGCTGGCCGCTGCTGCGCGACTACCAGCAACAGCGCATCTGCACGCTGCTCGACCCCGGGCGCGACCCGCTGGGCAAAGGGTTTCACATCATCCAGGGCATGATCGCGATCGGCTCGGGCGGGATTTGGGGCAAAGGCTTCATGCAGGGCACGCAAACCCATCTGGAGTTCATCCCGGAGCGCACCACCGACTTCATTTTTGCCGCTTTTTCCGAAGAATTCGGTCTGGTTGGCAACTTGCTGTTGATCGCCGCCTTTCTCTTTCTGGTACTGCGCGCGCTGGTGATCGCGCTGGAGGCGCCTACTGTTTTCACACGTTTGCTGGCCGGCGCCATGGCGATGATTTTCTTTTGCTACGCCTTCGTCAACATGGGCATGGTCAGCGGCATTTTGCCGGTGGTCGGTGTGCCGCTGCCGTTCATCAGCTACGGCGGCACCGCCATGGTCACGCTGGGCCTGGGACTGGGCATCTTGATGTCGATCGCCAAATCCAAGCGGCTGGTGCAGTCGTAATACCGGTTACCGCATGGTTCAAGTGGTTGAGCCGCGCGCCCAACATGTCCATTTGACCCCAAGCCCTAAAATCGCAAGATGATTTCACGCGAACCCACCCTTGAACGCTTAAGCGTTGCCAAATCCCTGTTGCTCACCCCTTTTGGGTTGGACGAATCGCACCTGGCGCGTGCGTTGGCCGAGATCAAGGCGCACAAGGTCGATGAGGCCGACCTGTACTTCCAGTACACCCGCTCGGAGGGCTGGAGCCTTGAAGAAGGCATCGTCAAAACTGGCTCGTTTTCCATTGACCAAGGCGTGGGCGTGCGTGCGGTGAGCGGCGAGAAAACGGCCTTTGCCTATTCGGATGACATCTCTGCGGCCTCGTTGCTTGATGCCGCCCGCACGGTGCGCTCGATCTCGACGGTGGCCCAGACCGGGCGCCTGAAGGTGGCAACCAAAAAAATTGCGTCATCCCGCTCCCTGTATAACGGCCTTGACCCGATTGCCAGCCTGGACAGCACGGCCAAGGTCAAACTGCTCGAAAAGGTCGAGCAGTTGGCGCGCGCCAAAGATCCGCGTGTGGCACAGGTCATGGCCGGTCTGGCTGCTGAATACGACGTGGTGCTGGTGGCGCGTGCCGACGGCACGCTGGCTGCCGACGTGCGGCCGCTGGTGCGCTTGAGTGTGACCGTGATCACCGAGCACAAAGGCCGCCGTGAAGTTGGTTCGGCCGGCGGTGGTGGCCGCTTTGGCTTTGCCTATTTTGACGATGCCCTGATCGGTCAGTACGTTGATGAAGCGGTTTCGGCGGCGCTCACCAACCTGGAGGCGCGCCCGGCACCAGCTGGTGAAATGACGGTTGTGCTGGGTTCGGGCTGGCCTGGTATTTTGTTGCACGAAGCGATTGGTCATGGCCTGGAGGGTGACTTCAACCGCAAGGGCTCAAGCGCCTTCAGCGGCCGCATTGGCCAGCGCGTGGCGGCCAAGGGCGTCACGGTGTTGGATGATGGCACCATCACTGACCGCCGTGGCTCGCTCAATGTGGATGACGAGGGCAACGCCAGTGGCCGCAATGTACTGATCGAGGACGGTATTCTCAAGGGCTACATTCAGGACGCGATGAACGCCCGACTGATGGGCGTCAAGCCCACCGGCAACGGCCGCCGTGAGAGCTACGCCCATGTGCCGATCCCGCGCATGACCAACACCTACATGCTGGGCGGTGACAAATCTCCCGAAGAAATCGTGGCCAGCATCAAGAAAGGCCTGTACGCCACCAACTTTGGCGGCGGTCAGGTGGACATCACATCGGGCAAATTTGTATTCTCGGCCAGCCAGGCCTATTGGGTGGAGAACGGCAAGATTCAGTACCCTGTGAAAGGTGCCACGCTGGTGGGCAGCGGGCCGGAAGTGCTCAAGCGCGTCAGCATGATCGGCAGCGACATGAAACTCGACAGCGGTGTTGGCACCTGCGGCAAGGAAGGCCAGAGCGTGCCGGTGGGCGTGGGTCAGCCGACACTGCGCATCGATGGGCTGACGGTGGGCGGCACCGCCTGAGGCAACTGTGATACATTCCATTTCCATGAAGTTAGTTACTTTTTTCTTTGGTTATTTTTGGTTCTCAAGCGCCGCCGGCGGTAGAGAGTTCTGAACGTAGCTGATACAAACGTCCTGATCTTCCAAAAACCGCCGGCCACCCCGGCGGTTTTTTTTCGGACACACGCAAAATCGCCCCTGCTTTGTTGCACCTCCTTGCCGTACGCTCGTACTGTCTGCGTCGGAGCGCCTAGCAGGGACGGTTTTGCGTGAGTCCGATAGATGTGTTTTTGTTTTCAACCCTTTGAGGAAGTTTTTCATGACTGCCAAAGCCACTGTTACCGCTGTCCAAGATGCCTGGGGCGCCACTGCGCCAAGCCCTGCCGCTGACCGCACCGGTCAGACCGATAACCAACGCATCAAGGACATCACCGTGCTGCCACCGCCAGAGCATCTGATTCGTTTTTTCCCGATTGCGGGCACGCCGGTTGAGAAGATGATCAGCGTTACCCGGCGCAACATCCATCAAATCATGACCGGCAAGGACGACCGCCTGCTGGTGATCATCGGACCGTGCTCGATCCACGACCCGGCGGCAGCCATCGAATACGCGCGTCGCCTGAAGGTGCAGCGTGACAAATACGCCGACTCGCTTGAAATCGTGATGCGCGTGTATTTTGAGAAACCGCGCACCACGGTGGGCTGGAAAGGGTTGATCAACGACCCGTACCTGGACGAGTCGTTCCGCATTGACGAGGGCCTGCGCATTGCTCGCCAACTGCTGATCGAGATCAATCGGCTGGGGCTACCCGCCGGCAGTGAATTCCTGGATGTGATTTCGCCCCAATACCTGGGCGACCTGATTTCCTGGGGCGCCATTGGCGCGCGCACCACCGAGAGCCAGGTGCACCGTGAGCTGGCCTCCGGCCTGTCGGCCCCGATTGGTTTCAAGAACGGCACCGATGGCAACATCAAAATCGCCACCGATGCGATTCAGGCGGCAGCCGGTGGTCACCACTTTTTGTCGGTGCACAAAAGCGGCCGGGTGGCGATTGTGCAAACCAACGGCAACAAGGATTGCCATGTGATTTTGCGCGGCGGCAAAGCGCCCAATTTCGATGCCGCCAGCGTTGCGGCGGCCTGTGGTGAGCTGGAAAAAGCCAAGCTGCCGGCGACTCTGATGGTGGACTGCAGCCACGCCAACAGCAGCAAGCAGCATGAAAAACAGCTCGATGTGTCGCGCGACATTGCCGTCCAGATTGCAGGGGGCTCGCACCAGGTGTTTGGCGTCATGGTGGAGAGTCACCTCAGCGCGGGCGCGCAGAAGTTCACACCGGGTAAGGATAAGACTGACAAGCTCGAATACGGCAAGAGCATCACCGATGCCTGCCTGGGCTGGGACGATTCGCTGACCTGCCTGGACGTGCTGTCACAGTCGGTGTTGGCGCGACGCGGGCGTTAAATAGCCAGAGGTCTTTGACCTCTGGATGCCATCCTAAAGGTGCTTGCAGCTATTTTTGTTGTAGCGCCTGCAGCAGTTTGGTATGAATCCCACCAAAGCTGCCATTGCTCATACACAGGATGTGGTCGCCACCACGGGCCGCCAGGCTGACCTGCGCCACCAGCGCCTCGATGTTGTCAAGCACCAGCGCGCGTCCGGCCATGGGCGCCAGCGCCTCGGCGGCATCCCAATCGAGCCCGCCGCTGTGGCAAAAAGCCAGGTCGGCGTGTTCCAGGCTCCATGGCAGTTGCGCTTTCATGGTGCCGAGCTTCATGGTGTTGGAGCGTGGCTCGAACACCGCCAACATACGTTCGCCCGCCTTGAGCGTGCGGCGCAAGCCATCGACCGTGGTGCGAATCGCGGTGGGATGGTGAGCAAAGTCGTCATACACGGTGATGTTGCCGCTGGCACTGGTGACGGTGCCGCGCAACTCCATGCGTCGTTTCACGTTCTCGAAGCTGCCCAGCGCCTGCGCCGAAACTTCCGGGGGAACCTCGACGTGCTCAGCCGCAGCGATAGCGGCCAGGGCATTGAGTTGGTTGTGGATGCCGGTTAACGACCAGGTCACCTGGCCGACCACCTGGCCCTGCTGCAGCACTTCAAAGTCGCTCGCTTCGCCCTGCGCCGTGAAGTCGCTGACCGCCGCGCCAAAGCTGCGCACCTCGCTCCAGCAACCCATGTGCAGTACGCGCGTCAGACTTTCCTCAAGCCCATTGACCACGATGCGGCCGCTGCCGGGCACTGTGCGCACTAAGTGATGAAACTGCCGTTCGATGGCCGCCAGATCGTCAAAGATGTCGGCATGATCGAACTCGAGATTGTTCAAGACCGCCGTGCGTGGCCGGTAATGCACGAACTTGCTGCGCTTGTCGAAAAAGGCGGTGTCGTATTCGTCAGCCTCGATGACAAAGGTCTTGCCCTGGCCCAACCGGGCCGAGACGCCAAAGTTGAGCGGCACGCCACCGACCAGAAAACCGGGCTCCAGGCCAGCAGCCTCCAGCACCCAGCTGGTCATGGCCGTGGTGGTTGTTTTGCCGTGTGTGCCGGCGATGGCAATGACATGGCGGCCCTGCAACACATGCTCAGCCAGCCACTGCGGACCGCTGGTATAGGGCAGGCCGGCATCGAGAATGGCTTCCATCAGCGGGAATTTGGCCGTGCCATCGCTCAAGCGCGCACGGCTGACCACGTTGCCGATCACAAACATATCCGGCTTGAGTGCGAGTTGGTTGGCTTTGAATCCCTCTATCAGTTCTATGCCGAGGGCGCGTAACTGGTCGCTCATGGGCGGGTAAACACCGGCGTCGCAGCCGGTGACTTTGTGGCCCGCTTCGCGAGCGAGGGCGGCGAGTCCTCCCATGAAGGTGCCACAAATGCCAAGAATATGAATATGCATGCTGCGATTTTAGGCGGGCATTGCTGTCACGGCGGACACCCAACCATGATGTTCCCGGTGGTGTTGAAACAGGGCAAAATGCGGTCATCATGATTGAAGGCCAACAAGAAATTGCAGCACAAGCCGCCCGCTGGGTGGTTGAGGACGGCCTGGAGTACGGCCCGGCTAAACGCCGCGCAGCCAAGCAGTTGGGTTTGAGTGGGCGCGGTGCGTTGCCTTCAAATGAAGTGTTGGAGGATGCGGTGCGGGATTACATCGCGGTGTTTTGCGCGGACACCCAGCCGCAGGAGTTGCTGGCGCTCAGGCGTTTGGCGCTGGTCTGGATGGAGCGCATGGGTGAATTCAGGCCCCATCTTGGCGGTGCGGTCTGGCACGGGACTGCCACCAAAAACTCTGATATCTACCTACAGTTGTTTTGCGACGACAGCAAGTCGGCTGAAATCGCCTTGATCGACCAGAATGTTCGCTATGTGCCGCGCACGGTCACCGGCTTTACCGGTGAGTCGGTCGAGGCCTTGAGCGTGCATGCTTTTTGTGCTGAATTAAAGCAGGATATTGGAGTGCATTTGATGACTTATGACTTTGATGATGTGCGCGGTGCTTTGCGGGCCGATGCCCAGGGGCGCTCGCCGCGGGGCGATGTCCGGGCCGTGCAACGTTTGCTATTGCAGGAGGTCGTTTGAGCGCGCCCCGCCCGTCTCGCCCTTCCCGGCGCGGTTGGTTGGCAGCGGCTACCGGCCTGGGGCTTGCAGGCGTCGGCGCAGGCTTGGCCTGGCGCACCTCAAAGCGTCAGTCGCAATCGCTGTCAGAGGCTGAGCACAACTTTTGGCAACAACAATTTGCCCAGACCGACGGCGTCATGCTGGCCGCCAGTGCCTTTAAAGGCAAACCTCTGTTGTTGAATTTTTGGGCCACCTGGTGTCCGCCTTGTATTGAAGAACTTCCGTTAATTGACACTTTCTTTAAACAAAATAAGGCTAAAGGCTGGCAAGTACTGGCTTTGGCTGTGGATCAGGCGGCGCCTGTGACACGTTTTTTGACTCAATCTCCGTTGTCGTTTCCGGTTGCGCTGGCAGGGTTTGCGGGAATCGAGGTGAGTAAATCGCTCGGAAATTTATCTGGCGCCTTGCCCTTTACGGTGGTGTTCGGTGCTGCTGGCAACGTGTTGACCCGTAAAATGGGCAAGCTGACAGCCGATGAACTGCAAGGCTGGGAACGCTTGTCTGTTTGAGTGATTTCTAAAGGAACATGTAAAATAAACCTTAGTTAGCTTGTTTTAGTGAAAATTATTGCAACTTCATTCAAATTCAAGTGAATTTCAGTTAGCTGTGACATCCTTTTTGTTGGAGACTCCATGGACCTCAGAAAACTCAAAACATTGATCGATCTGGTATCGGAATCAAATGTCTCCGAACTTGAAATCACCGAAGCCGAGGGCAAGATTCGTATTGTCAAAGGCGGCGGCACCATGGTTCAGCACTTCATGCCGGTCAGCCAGTCGGCGCCCCAGGCGCAACCGGTTGCGCAGGCGGCAGTTGCCGAGCCTGCTGCTGTTGTGGCTGCCGCACCGGTGGAGGTGGGTCATACCGTCAAGTCGCCAATGGTAGGCACGTTTTATCGCTCAGCCTCGCCGGGTGCCAAGTCCTTCGTGGAAATTGGCGATGCTGTCAAGGAGGGTGACACCCTGTGCATCATCGAGGCCATGAAAATCCTCAATGAAATTGAGTCCGATAAGGCAGGTACGGTGCGCAAGATTCTGTCAGACAACGGGCAGGCCGTGGAATACGGGCAACCGCTGTTCATTATCGATTAAGCCCAGGCACCCTCCATGTTTAAAAAAATTCTGGTCGCCAACCGCGGTGAAATTGCCTTGCGCATCCAGCGCGCCTGCCGTGAACTGGGCGTCAAGGCCGTCATGGTGTATTCGGAGGCTGACCGCGATGCCAAGTACGTCAAGTTAGCCGAAGAGGCTGTGTGCATCGGGCCGGCGTCTTCGGCACTGAGTTACCTCAACATGCCGGCCATCATTTCGGCCGCCGAGGTCACTGACGCCGAGGCCATTCACCCCGGCTACGGTTTCTTGAGCGAGAACGCAGACTTTGCCGAGCGGGTTGAGCGCAGCGGTTTTCAGTTCATTGGCCCCACGCCGGAGTCGATCCGCATCATGGGCGACAAGGTGTCGGCCAAGCAGTCCATGATCAAGGCGGGCGTGCCCTGCGTTCCCGGGTCGGAAGGCGAGTTGCCGGATGATCCGGTGCAAATCAAACGCATTGCCAAAATGGTCGGTTACCCGGTCATCATCAAGGCGGCAGGCGGCGGCGGTGGTCGCGGCATGCGCGTGGTGCACACCGAGGCGGCGCTGATCAACGCGGTGGCCATGACCAAAAACGAAGCCGGTGCGGCCTTTGGCAACCCGGCGGTGTACCTGGAAAAGTTTTTGCAGAACCCGCGCCACGTCGAAATCCAGATTCTGGCCGACAAATACAAGAACGCGGTCTATTTGGGCGAACGCGATTGCTCGATGCAGCGCCGTCACCAGAAAGTCATCGAAGAGGCTCCCGCACCCGGCATCCCGCGCAAGTTGATTGAGCGGGTCGGCGACCGCTGTGTGGCGGCCTGCAAAAAGATCGGCTACCGGGGCGCCGGCACGTTTGAATTTTTGTACGAGGACGGCGATTTTTATTTCATCGAGATGAACACACGGGTGCAAGTGGAGCACCCGGTGACGGAGATGACGACCGGCATTGACATTGTCAAGACCCAGATCATGGTGGCGGCTGGTGAAAAGCTGCCGTTCACGCAGCGCCAGATTCAGATTCGTGGCCACGCCATTGAATGCCGCTTGAACGCCGAAGACGCCTTTAAATTCATTCCTTCGCCCGGTCGCATCACCATGTGGCATCCGCCGGGCGGCCCGGGTGTGCGGGTCGATTCGCACGTTTACACCAATTATTTTGTGCCACCCAACTACGACTCGATGATCGGCAAAATCATCGTGCATGGCGACACCCGCGAGCAGGCCTTGGCGCGCATGCGCACCGCTTTGGGCGAAACGGTGATCGAAGGCATCAATACCAACATCGCTCTGCACCGCGAGTTGATGGTCGACGCCAAGTTCATGGAAGGCGGCACCAACATTCATTACCTAGAAGGTTGGCTTACCGACCACGTGCGCTAAAGCAGGGATTGCCATGTTTGAACTCCGATTGATGTGCCCTGAGCACCAGGTTGAAACGCTCAGCGAAGCGCTTGACGCGCTTGATGCGCTGAGCGTCAGCGTGGAAGATGCCGATGCCCAGACCGATGCCGAGCAGGCCCTGTTTGGCGAACCCGGCATGCCGCCGCCCAAAGAAGGCTGGCAGCGCTCCAGGGTGCTGGCCTTGTATGACAGCCGTGACCAAGCCAATGACGCGCTGGCGCTGCTGCAGGCGCAGGATTTCTTTATCGAATGCGAGGTGTTGGGTTTGCAGGAGGTACCTGAGCAAGACTGGGTGCGTTTGACGCAATCGCAGTTTGCCCCGGTTGAGATCACGCCGGAATTCTGGATCGTACCCTCCTGGCATGAGCCGCCCGCACAGGCCCGCATCGTGATTCGCCTGGACCCCGGCCTGGCTTTTGGCACCGGCACCCATCCCACCACGCGCATGTGCTTGCGCTGGATTGCCAGTCATGAATCTGCGGGTCGAACTGGTTTGAATCGGGTGCTGGACTATGGCTGTGGTTCTGGCATTCTGGCCATTGGTGCTGCCAAGTTTGGCGCCACGGACATCGATGCGGTGGACATCGACCCGGCGGCGGTGGAGTCCACGCTGCTCAATGCGCAGGCCAACCATGTGGCCGTGCGAACTGGATTGCCAGAAAGCGCAAGCGGCGTTTACCAGACTGTGCTGGCCAATATCCTGGCAACACCCTTGAAGGTGCTGGCGCCGCTGCTGTGGTCGCGCGCAGCGCCCGGTGGCGCCCTGGTGTTGGCAGGCATTCTGGAGCGCCAGGCTGAAGAGCTCAAGGCGGCCTATGCGCCCTACTGCAAGCTCACCGTGGCCGACGCCGAAGATGGCTGGATTCTGATGACCGCGATGCGTTAAGCCAAGTGGCTGCGCGGCTGATAAATTTCAAACGCCATGAGCCTGATCGCCCGCTGCCCCACTTGCCAGACCTGGTACAAAGTGGTGCCAGACCAGTTGCGTATTTCAGGCGGTTGGGTTCGTTGCGGGCAGTGTGCTGAAGTTTTCGATGCCTCGCTGCAGCTGGTCGAGGCCGAGTCCGAGTTGCCGCCCGAGCCGGCACAAGCGGATGTCCAGCCGGAAGTGCCCTGGAATTCGGCGGCCTTGCTCATCAAGCCGTCATTGGAGGCTGAAGTCGAAATCCGGTCTGGCCCCAGCCTTGAGCCCGCGCGTGCAGTCCTGGCGCCCCGTAAAGCTGCTCCTGAGCCGCTGGCTGAGCCTGTTTCATTCATGCGCGCAACTGAGGGGGACTCGGACCGGCACCGGCGTGGCATCAGTTTGCTGTGGGGGGTGCTCAGTGTTTTTTTGATGCTTGGCCTGTTGCTACAAAGCCTGTACCGCGAGCGCGACCAATTGGCAGCGGTGAAGCCTGAATTCATGCCAGCGTTACAGACATTGTGCGAGTTCATCGGATGCAGCATCTCGCCGTTGCAACGTATTGAAGCCTTGGCGCTTGATTCAGCCACGTTTCATCAGGTGGATCAGGAATCCTTTGAGGTGCATGTGGTTGTGAAAAACAAAACGCAACGTGTCTTGGCCTTGCCTGCAATCGAGTTAACGCTGACAGACCTGACAGATCAGCCAGTTCTGCGGCGCGTGTTTACTCCTGCTGAACTGGGCGCCACCACCCAAACACTTGCGGCTTCGGGCGAATGGTCGGCCACGGCGCAATTGCGCGTCAACGCCGAAGACAGCCAGCCGCGTGCACTGGGGTATCGCTTGCTGGTTTTTTACCCGTAAAAAAGCCCGTTGCGGATCGGGCAACGGGCTGGCGCAGTGGCCGTCGGGATGGGTCAGGGCTTCGATCCGGAAGGAAAGGGCCAGGCTGCCTGCGGGTTGAGTTTGGTCTTTGCCGCTGGCGCAACCGGCGCTTTGACAGGTTTTTTTGCAGCTGGTTTTGCCGCCACTTTTGTGACAACTGCTTTTGTGGCTGGTGCTGGAGCTTTGGTGGGCGCCTTTTTTGCGGGTGCCGCTTTTTTTGCCGCTGCCTTGGTGGCTACAGCTTTCTTGGTCGGCGCAGCCTTTTTGACTGGTGCAGCCCGCTTAGCTGGTGCAGCCTTTTCGATTGCTACAGCCTTCTTGGCCGGTGCAGCCTTCTTCGCGGGTGCAGTTGTCTTAGCCGGTGCAGTCGTCTTAGCCGATGCAGCCTTTGCGACTGGTGTCGCCTTCTTGGCCGGCGTAGCAGCTTTCGCTGCGGGTTTGGCGGCAGCTTTCGCCGCCGGTTTTTTTGCAGTTGCCATGGTCTATCTCCTTGAGTAATTTGCAAAGAGCACTGGACGCACATGATTGTGCGTCAAGCGATCCATGGGGTTGGGCGGGTGCCCAGCGCCATGAACAGGGGTCAACAAAACTTTGCCGCTGGCAGTCGGTTCAAAATTTTGTGAAATCTGGAAGGTCATAAGTTGCCGTCATTCCCACGACAGTGCGCCGCCGGACTGGTATTCAATGACGCGGGTCTCAAAGAAGTTACGTTCTTTCTTTAAGTCGATCATTTCACTCATCCAGGGGAACGGATTTTCTTCGTTGGGGAACAGAGTCTCAAGCCCGATTTGGGTGGCGCGGCGGTTGGCAATGTAGCGCAGGTAACCCTTGAACATGGACGCGTTCATGCCGAGCACGCCACGCGGCATGGTGTCTTCGGCGTAGCGGTATTCCAGATCGACCGCGGTCTCAAACAAGGCCTTGATCTCGGCCTTGAATTCAGCGGTCCAGAGTTGCGGGTTTTCCAGCTTGAGCTGGTTGATCAGGTCGATGCCAAAGTTGCAGTGCATCGACTCGTCGCGCAGAATGTATTGGTACTGTTCTGCCGCTCCCGTCATCTTGTTTTGCCGGCCTAGCGCCAGAATCTGGGCAAAGCCAACATAAAAGAACAGGCCTTCCATCAGGCAGGCAAACACGATCAGCGACTTGAGCAGGGTTTGATCGGCCTCGGGCGTGCCGGTCTTGAACTGCGGGTCCATGATGGCTTCGATGAAAGGGATCAAAAATTCATCTTTGTCGCGGATCGACTTGATCTCGTTGTAGGCACTGAAAATCTCGCCCTCGTCCAAGCCCAGCGACTCCACGATGTACTGGTAAGCATGGGTGTGGATGGCTTCCTCGAACGCCTGACGCAACAGGAACTGGCGGCATTCGGGCGCCGTGATGTGGCGGTAGGTGCCCAGCACAATGTTGTTGGCTGCCAGTGAATCGGCGGTAACGAAAAAGCCGAGGTTGCGTTTGACAATGCGGCGCTCGTCTTCTGTCAAACCGTTGGGGTCTTTCCAGAGCGCGATATCACGCGTCATGTTGACCTCTTGCGGCATCCAGTGGTTGGCGCAGCTCGACAGGTATTTTTCCCAGGCCCATTTGTACTTGAACGGCACCAATTGGTTGACATCGGTCTTGCCGTTGATGATGCGTTTGTCGGCCGCGTTGACACGGCGCTTGGAATTGGTCGCAGCGACGTCAGCGGCGGCTGTTGGCCGTGGTTGAAGTGGTGCAGAGGGTGGGGTGATGGGCACTTCAGCGAGCATCGCCGGAGGGTTGAAGGATGGCTCAGCCTGCAGCCGGTTTGAACGGCTGGGAGAGGGCGGCAGACTGGCAGTAGGGGTAACTTCTTCGTCCCAGGACAACATAGTGATTTCCAATGCGTGGATTATGAGAGTTGGCGTAAAAAATGGAAAGAAATTTGAGCGTGCTTGAGGCTCATGCGTGCGGCACTGTGGTGCGCCAGCATCGCACGTGTTGCGCGCATCGAATGGCTACTGGCACGACTCGCAGGTGGGGTCATCGACACCACAAAATTTGATGTCGGTGGCGGGCAGGGCGGCCATTTGTTTGTGCGCTGCTGCAGCCGCGGCATCAAGCGCACTCATGCCGCTTTGTCCGGCGCTTTCGCTACCCGATGACACGGCATTCAAACGGCCCGCCGTGACGGTCGATTTTTCAGCGTGCGTGGCCGATTGAGTTCGCAGGTAGTAGGTGGTTTTAAGGCCGCGAACCCAGGCCAGCTTATAGGTGTCGTCAAGCTTTTTGCCCGAGGCGCCCGCCATGTAAATGTTGAGCGACTGCCCCTGGTCGATCCACTTCTGGCGCCGTGCTGCGGCCTCCACCAGCCAGCGGGTTTCCACTTCAAAGGCGGTGGCGTAAAGCGACTTGATTTCTTCTGGCACGCGGTCGATGGGTTGCAGTGAACCGTCAAAGTGTTTCAAGTCCATCACCATCACATCGTCCCACAAGTCAAGGCGCTTGAGGTCGCGCACCAGCGAACTGTTGATGATGGTGAACTCGCCCGATAAATTGGACTTGACCGACAGGTTGCCAAAGCAGGGTTCAATGGAAGCATCGACGCCGATGATGTTGGAGATGGTGGCGGTGGGCGCAATGGCCACGCAGTTGGAATTGCGCATGCCGTCTTTGGCAATTTTTTGCCGCAGCGCATCCCAGTCAAGGGTGCTGGCGCGGTCCACCTCCACAAAACCACCGCGTTCACGGGCCAACAGGTCGAGCGTGTCGATCGGCAAAATGCCCTGGTCCCACAAGGAGCCCTTGTAGCTGGAGTATTTGCCGCGTTCACGCGCCAGTTCGTTAGATGCCTGGTAGGCGTAGTAGCAGATGGCTTCCATGGATGTGTCGGCAAACTGCACCGCGGCGTCGCTGGCGTAGGGCAGGCGTAGCGCATACAGGCAGTCTTGAAAACCCATCAGGCCCAAGCCTACCGGGCGATGCCGCATGTTGGAGTCGCGCGCTTTTTTGACGGCGTAGTAGTTGATGTCGATCACGTTGTCGAGCATGCGCATAGCGGTGGTGATCGTCTTTTGCAGCTTGGCGTGGTCGAGCTTGCCATCCTTCAAATGCTGTAGCAAATTGACCGAACCCAGATTGCACACTGCTGTTTCGGTGTTGCTGGTGTTGAGGGTGATCTCGGTGCACAGATTGCTCGAATGCACCACGCCCACATGCTGTTGCGGCGAGCGGATGTTGCACGCGTCCTTGAACGTGATCCAGGGGTGACCGGTTTCGAATAGCATGGTCAGCATCTTGCGCCACAGGTCGGTGGCCTGCACCGTGCGATAGGGTTTGATCTCGCCGCGCGCTGCCTTTTCTTCGTAGGCCACGTAGGCTTGCTCGAAGGCAATGCCGAATTTGTCGTGCAGGTCAGGCACGTTGTTGGGCGAGAACAGCGTCCACTGGCCTTTTTCCATGACGCGGCGCATGAACAGGTCGGGAATCCAGTTGGCGGTGTTCATGTCGTGCGTGCGGCGGCGGTCATCGCCGGTGTTTTTGCGCAGCTCCAGAAATTCTTCTATGTCGAGGTGCCAGGTTTCCAGGTAAGTGCACACAGCGCCCTTGCGCTTGCCGCCCTGATTCACGGCCACCGCCGTGTCGTTGACCACCTTGAGGAAAGGCACCACGCCTTGCGATTCACCGTTGGTGCCCTTGATATGGCTGCCTAAAGCGCGCACGCGGGTCCAGTCGTTGCCGAGTCCACCGGCAAATTTGGAGAGCAAGGCGTTTTCCTTGATAGATTCGTAGATGCCGTCGAGGTCGTCGGGCACCGTGGTCAGGTAGCAACTTGACAGTTGCGAGCGCAGTGTGCCGCTATTGAACAATGTGGGTGTCGATGACATGAAGTCGAACGAAGACAGCACTTCATAGAACTCGATGGCGCGCGCTTCGCGGTCAATTTCGCCCAGTGCCAGGCCCATGGCCACACGCATGAAAAAGGCTTGCGGCAGTTCAATGCGCTGTTTGCCAATGTGCAAAAAGTAGCGGTCATAGAGGGTTTGCAGGCCCAAGTAATCGAATTGCAAATCCCGCTCGGCCTTGAGCGCAGCGGCAAGGCGTGGCAGGTCAAACTGCTGCATCTTCTCGTCGAGCAGTTCGTTCTCAATGCCGCGCTTGATGAACTGCGGAAAGTAGTCCACGTAGGCTTGTGGCATGTCGGCTTGCGCCACGTCGTCGCCCAAAATTTCTTTGGCGATGGTATGGAACAGCAAGCGCGCCGTGGCGTAGGTGTAATCCGGGTCTTTTTCAATCAAGGTGCGGGCGGCCAGCACCGAGGCCTTATAGACCTCGTCCATGGGCACACCGTCGTACAGGTTGCGCAGGGTCTCGGCCAGGATCGGCTCGGGCTTGACGTCAGTGCCCAGGCCGCTACAGGCATCGGTGATGATGCCTTGCAGGCGCGCCAGGTCAAGCACCACGCGTTGGCCGTTGTCAATGGCGTGCAATTGCGGCGCGGCAGGGGCTTGCTGCACGGATTTTTGCGCGCGCTCCTGGGTGCGCTTTTCGCGGTAGAGCACGTAGGCACGGGCAATTTCATGGTGGCCACCGCGCATCAAGCCGAGTTCGACCTGGTCCTGCACGTCCTCGATGTGAAAAGTGCCGCCCGTGGGGCGTGAGCGCAGCAGGGCGCGAATGACCGCCTGTGTCAGCGCTTCAACGGTTTCGCGCACGCTGGCCGAGGCGGCACCCTGGGTGCCATGCACGGCCAGAAAGGCCTTCATCATGGCCACGGCGATTTTGTTGGGTTCAAACGACACCACAGCGCCATTGCGCCGGATGATCTGGTACTGGCTCAACGTCACAGGGGCGGACAGGGACAGTTCACCAGGCTCCGGCCTGGCGTCTGGGTTGTGGTGCTGGGTGACAGAAATAGCTTGGGCAGTCTGCATGGTGTCCTCTTTTGAATGGGGTGGGGAAACGGGGCATGGACAGCGCTGAATGTCTGCCGGTCCGCTGTCGGGGCCGCAAGCTTAACACTATCCCTAGTGTCTTTTGCCTTGAAAAACACTAGCCGTAGTGGTTTTGGAATTTTTCAGAGACTATGCCATGCACTGCGCATTTGAGGTTTTGATAGCGCTCGATGTCCGATTTATCTTGTTTTGCTGAAAATATTCAGCGTTTTAAGGCAGTTTTTGAAAGAACCTGGTTTAAGTCTTTCCCCGCGCGGCTAAGGGTAAATACCGATCATCAAGCCCGAGGTTTTTTTGCAACCGCAGCCAGTCAAAGCCCGCGCCAGGGTCAGCCTTGCGGCCCGGGGCAATGTGTTCGTGGCCTGCCAGATGGGCCACGGGGTAGTGTTGCATCAAGGAGGCGCACAAGCTGCCCAGGGTGTCGTACTGCGCAGCTTCAAAAACATCACCGTCCAGCCCTTCGAGTTCGATGCCTATGCTGTTGTCATTACAGTTAGTGCGGCCCGCATAGCAGGACGCGCCGGCGTGCCAGGCGCGGTCGTCGCAACTGACCAACTGCCAGAGCTCGCCGTTGCGCCGGATGAAGAAATGGGCGGAGACCTGCATGCCCTTGATGTGATCGAAATAAGGGTGCGCCTGCCAATCCAGCTGGTTGTTGAAAAACTGCAGCACTTCGGGCCCGCCGTACTGGCCGGGTGGCAAGCTGATGCAATGCAACACGATCAGGTCAATGTGCGCCTGCTGCGGACGCGAACCAAAATTGACTGAGGCCTGGTGCGCGGCAAACCGGTACCAGCCCTGCTGCCAAAGCGCGTCGCCAAGGTCGCGTTTTGGCAGCGCTTCAGTCGGGCGCGACAACGGCGTCATCCTGGTGGGGCGCATCGATGCGCAGCCTGGCAATACGGTAGCGCATTTGGCGCAAGCTCAGGCCCAGGCGGGTGGCGGCAGCTGTGCGATTGAAATCGGTGGTCGCCAAGGCGCGAGTCAGGATGTTGCGCTCCTGCTCATCGAGGAAATGCTGCAGATCTGCCGGAATCGCTTCAGCCTCTTTTTGCGGGGTCTGGCTGCCAGCGGCCTGCCGAGTGTCGCGACGCAGTTGGCTTGGCGGCTCAAATTGCAGGCTTGTCCCATCACCCAGCGCCACAGCGCGATGCAGCAGGTTTTCAAGCTCGCGCACATTGCCGGCCAACGGCAGACCGGCCAGCTGCTGCAATGCGTCTGCATTCAGCACCGGAGTGGCAATACCGGCCTCGCTGGCGATGCGCGAAAGCAAGGCCTTGCAAAGCTCAGGTAGGTCTTCGGTGCGCTCGCGCAGCGGCGCGATCACCATGTCGATGACGTTGAGCCGGTAAAAAAGGTCTTGCCGGAAGTCTCCTTTGGCCACCTCGTCTGCCAGCTTTTTGTGGGTGGCACTGACGATGCGCACATCCACCACATCCTCTTGCGTCGAGCCCAGTGGTCGCACCCGGCGCTCCTGGATGGCGCGCAATAATTTGGATTGCATCGCCAGCGGCAGGTCACCAATTTCGTCCAGAAACAGCGTGCCCCCGCTGGCGGCTTGAAAAAACCCCTCACGGTCCATTTGCGATCCGGTATAGGCGCCTTTTTTGGCGCCAAAAAACTCGGCTTCCAGCAGTGCTTCGGGGATGGCGCTGCAATTGACGGCCACCCACGGTCCTTTGGCTCGGTGACTGTTGGCATGAATCGCGTAGGCCACCAGTTCCTTGCCAGTGCCCGATTCGCCGGTGACCAGCACCGGTGCCATGCTGGTGGCAACCTTGAGGATGCGCTCCTTGATCTGACGCATGCAGGCCGAATTGCCCACCAGCCGGTCTAGCGCCCGTTGACCCAGCGCCCCGGCACCAGCCTGCGTCACAGGAGTGGTTTGCGCCGCAGTCAAAACCGATGTCACCGGACTGTTTACGGCGGAGGCAATGACATGGCGAAACTGCTTCAGGTCAACTGGTTTGGTCAGGTAGTCAAAGGCTCCACCCTTGAGCGCCTCGACCGCGTTTTCTGCCGAACCATAGGCGGTGATGACCACGCAGCGCTCACTGCGTTGCGCTGCCTTGAGCTCTGTAATCAGCGCCTGTCCGACACCATCGGGCAGGCGCATGTCGGTGATGAGTACATCAAAAGCATGCTCGGCCAGCAGCTGGCGCGCCTGCAGCAAGTCCCCTGCCGTGTCAACCTGGTAGCCCTCGCGCAACAGCGTCAGTTCATATAGCGTGCGCAGATCGGGTTCGTCGTCAACGACCAGAATGCGTGCGTTGGATTTGGACTGGGTCATGGCGTGGCTTGCGCTTGGTTGCTGGCGGCTGGCATGCTGGGCGGCTGGCTGCTGAACATCACACTGAATTCGTTACCTGGTTGAGACTTATCACCAAACGCCCGATTATTGCGTTCGTATGCCATGCTGGCGCCATGGCTCTCGCACAGTTCGCGGCAAATATAAAGCCCCAAGCCACTGGAGCGGCTCTCGGAGGAAAAAAAAGGTTCAAACAAATGCTGCTCGACCGAGGGGTCAAGCGGTGCACCGTCGCTCCAGACCTGAAGGCAGACACTGGGTGTGGCGGCGGCATCCGGGCAGCTTTGCAGACTGATTTGAATCGGTGCGGGGTCTGGGCTGGCATAGTGCTGGGCATTGTCCAGCAGGTTGATGAGAATCCGGCGCAAGTGGTCGGCATCAAACCAGACCCACACCGCGCTATTGCCGACGTTTACCGCAATGTCCGATGTGTTGGCGACCTGACTTTGCCAGTCATGGCAAATTCGCGGCAGCGCTTGCGCCAGGTCGATGGCTTCGGTTTGCGCGACCCGGCTGGTATTGGGTTGCTGGGCGATATGCAGGATGTCGTGCACCGTTTTTTCAAGCCGTAGCGCATTTTGCTGGACCAATCGGGTCAACTGTTGCTGGCCGGGGTCTGACACGTCCTCCGACAGCAGGGCATTGGCTTGCACGATGGCGGCCAGGGGGTTGCGAATTTCATGGGCAACAGCGGCCGACATGCGCCCCATGCTGGCAAACTTCTCGGTGCGGATGCGGGCCTGCAGCTCCCGCTGATCCTGCAAAAAGACAACGCACATGCCTTGTGCGTCTGGATTGAGTTGCGCCGTCAGCTGGGTGCGCGCCGACATGTGTCTGGCGCGCTGGCCAGGGTGCTGGATGCTGATTTCTTGTTGTTGCGCCAGCTGCGTTGCAAAAGTCGTATCGATCAACTGGCGCAAACCCTGCCAGACTGATGCCGTTGCCAGGTCCATCGGCTGATTCAGGGCGCCCTGGGGCGGGCTCAGCTGCTTTTGCGCCGCTGGGTTGGCAGAGCGGATCTGGTGCTGTGCATCAACCACCAAAACGCCCTCGCCCAAGGTCTCAATGATCAACTCATTGACTTGCCGCTGCACCGCTGCAGCCAGCTGGCTGCGCTGTGCTTTTAGTTCGACGCTGGCCAGCCGGGTCACCATCTGACGGGCGACGAAAGAAATGGCAAAACAAGCCGCGCCGGTCAATGCTGCTTGCGAAAACAGTGCGCTGGTGCTCCATGGCGCCTGCAAAGACAGCCAACCGGCATAGCCAAACAGCAGCAGGGTGACGGCGGCGGCGGTGGCCATGGCCATCAACTGGGAACCCAGAATGGAGGCCATCAAGACCGGCAGGGCGAACAGCGGGGTGTAATTGACGCTGCTGTCCTGCAGCGTCTGGAGCGCGGCAAACGCCAGCATGTCCACACCCACAATGCGCAGCCAGGCGCCGTTGAAGTGGGGACCGAGTTGACTGGGTGCCGCCATGATGCGCTCGGCCAGTGTGGCCATCAGGTAGGCGGTGCAGATCAACAGCGAAATCAGGCTGGGTGCAGTTGCAGTCAGCGCGTACAAGCCAATCTGCAAGGTCACCAGCACCCCGCCCAAGGTGGCGCGGGCGGTCATGAGGCCGAGCCAAACGCGCTCAAGTTCGTCGGGAATGTCGTCTGAATCGGCGTTGGCCTCTGGTGTCTTCAGGCCAAACCAGGTGGATGCCAGCGCGGACAACATGGTTCAGGGTTCCGATTGGTGCAAGTGCTCCACGCAGCAATAAACCCCGTGTTTGCCCTGAACCGCTTCCTCTCGGGGAACATGTACCGTGCAACGGCTGCAAGCCACGGTGTCGAGCGGCGGTGGCTGCTCAACGGGCGGTGGTGATGGTCGCTGGCCTAAAGCTGACGCGCGACTACGCCAGAGCCAGACGCCAACGAGTACCAGCAGCAAAAGCAGCAAAGCTCTCACAGACTTTGTCCCAGCACGACTTCCATGACAAAGCGCGATCCAACATAGGCCAGCAGAAGTAGACCTGAGCCTGTGTAAAGAAACCGCACCGCGCGCTTACCGCGCCAGCCCATGCGGGCCCGGCCAATGATCAGCACTGCAAAAATCAGCCACGACAGCACAGAAAAAATCGTCTTGTGATCCCATTTGATGGCGTGGCTGCTGCCATACAGTTGATTGCCAAAGAAAAAGCCGGCGAACAAGGTCGCCGTCAACAAGGCAAACCCGAGATGGACAAAGTGAAACGTCAGCCGTTCCATGGTCAGCAGTGGCAGCCCGCTTGGGGCATTGGCTGCCAGACGCATGTGTGCTTCAGCGCGCGTCATCAACCAAGCGTGAACCACCGCCATGGCAAAAAGGCCATAAGAAGCAATGCCCAGTGCCCAATGCAGCGGCAACCAGGGCGACGCGGCGGTGTTCAGGGAGCTGCCCGGAAACAACAAGGCCAGCAGTACGGCTGCCGCCCCGGCGCCAGCAAGCAGCCAGGGTGTCTTGAGTTGCGGGAAAACGTAGGTCTCAATGGCATATACCAGCCCGACCAGCCAAGCGGTGACGGACAGCGCGGGCGCAAAACCAAAGCGCGGCTCACTGCCCCACAGACCCCATGTCAATAACACCCCATGCAAACACCACGCCACCCAGAGCGCGATACGGGGCAGGGTCTGGCCCGCACGAGAGGCGCCAGCGGCAGATGCTGCGTACGCCGCCGACGCGCCTAGGGCAAGGGTCAAAGTGAGGGGTGATGCACTGGCTAAAATCATGTGCACAGTTTAGCGTTTTGCATTCTGCCTTTCCATCCTTGGCACTAACTCAGGTTCCGTTTGCCGGAAAAATACCCTATGGCTTCCGCTCTCACCGACAAACTCTCGCGCCTGGTCAAAGAAATACGCGGCCAGGCCCGCATCACCGAAACCAATGTGGCCGACATGCTGCGCGAGGTGCGCATGGCGCTGCTGGAGGCCGACGTGGCGCTGCCCGTGGTGCGCGACTTCATTGCCCGCGTCAAGGACAAGGCGCTCGGGCAAGACGTGCTGGGCTCGCTCACGCCGGGCCAGGCGCTGGTGAGCATTGTCAACAAGGAGCTGGCGTCAACCATGGGCGACGGCGTGGCCGACATCAACCTGGCGGCGCAACCGCCAGCGGTGATCCTGATGGCGGGTTTGCAGGGTGCAGGCAAAACCACCACCACGGCCAAGCTGGCCAAGCATTTGATTGAAAAGCGTGGCAAAAAAGTCTTGACTGTGTCTGGTGACGTCTATCGCCCGGCCGCCATCGAGCAGCTCAAGACCGTCACTGCCCAGGCCGGAGCCGAGTGGTTTCCAAGCTCACCTGAGCAAAAACCGGTAGCCATTGCACTGGCAGCGCTGGACTACGCGCGCAGACATTATTTTGACGTGCTGCTGGTCGATACCGCTGGCCGCCTGGCCATTGATGACGTGCTGATGCGGGAAATCAAGGACTTGCACGCGGCCATCAACCCGGTGGAAACCCTGTTTGTGGTGGACGCCATGCAGGGACAGGACGCGATCAACACCGCCAAAGCTTTCAAGGAAGCCTTGCCGCTGACCGGCATCATCCTGACCAAGCTCGACGGTGATTCGCGTGGCGGCGCGGCCTTGTCTGTGCGCCAGGTGACCGGCGCGCCTATCAAGTTCGCCGGTACCAGCGAGAAGCTCGACGGCCTGGAGGTGTTTGATGCCGAACGCCATGCCGGGCGCATTTTGGGCATGGGCGACATTTTGGCGTTGGTGGAGCAGGTCACAGCCGGGGTCGACATAGCCTCGGCGCAAAAACTGGCGGCCAAGGTCAAAAGTGGCGCCAGCTTTGACCTCAATGACTTTTTGAGCCAGATTCAGCAAATGAAGCAAATGGGTGGCTTGAGCAGCCTGATGGACAAACTGCCGGCTGCCATGGCCGCCAAAGCGGGTCAACTCGACATGGGCCGGGTCGAAAAAGATGTCAAGCGCAAGGAAGGCATCATCCAGAGCATGACGCCACTGGAGCGGCGCAAGCCCGAACTCATCAAAGCCACCCGCAAGCGCCGCATTGCCGCTGGCGCTGGCGTGCAAGTGCAAGAGGTCAACCGCATGCTCAAGGAATTCGAGCAAATGCAGGACATGATGAAAAAAATGAAGGGCGGCGGCATGATGAAGATGATGAAACGCATGGGCGGCATGAAAGGCTTGGGTGGCATGCCAAAGATGCCGTTCTGACCACCGTCTACGGAGTCTAGGCCTCGCTCCTGGCGCGACTGGCTTTGTGTGCCGAACGGCGTCGCGCCCGTGCCGCGCGACGCTCGCGCCGTCGTATCGACCTCTGGCGTACAAGGTCAAAACCAAGCTTGATCAGGTACCCCAGCAGGTAAAGGCCCAGCGCTGAAAGTGCCCATGGGGTAATTTCGCCAATCAACTGTTTCAACATGTGGTCGGCAAGCGCCCGGTCTACCTCAGTTTGTGTTGTCGTTCTTTGGCGGTTGTCCGGCGCTTGCCCGGGCGCCAAATTAGCAATCTCCCACCGGCTGTACGTTTCAGGGCGCGCCGAGGTTGCGCCTTCATCGGCCGCTCTGGTTGTGCCAATCCCCATTTCCGTTTTAAAGTTGTTCCAGGCTTCAATGGCACCTGAATCCATCACCTGGTCGTGCAGGGGGCGTACGTTTTTCTTGAATGTGCTACGAATTTCAGCGTCCAAATCAGGCCCAGTGTGAGCTATGAAAGGTGGCGTACGGACTTGCGCTGGCGCAAACCTGGGCAGGTTGGTCCGGCTGGCTGCGCTTTCGTCGGGCGTGGATTGCTCTTGTGGAGTGGCCTCGGGCGTGTGATCAATAGCGAGCGCTGCTGAATCCCAGGTCAAGTCAACCGGACTGGCATTGTCAATGGCTGGCGCTGGTTCCTCAAGCAAGACGGGTTCGGCCGCTACCGGCTGGCTCAGGCAACACGCGCCCAGCAAGCTGATGGCCCAAATACCCCTGAGTGTGTGGTAAGTCCGCTTCGAATGCATGACCGCCCCGTTTTGTCAGAACGCGCAAAGTATAGCCAGCGCCGCTCGTGCAAAGCTGGCTGATGGCTCAAGCCGGTTCGGCGGCTTGCAACACCAGATTGATGCGCCGCTGGATGGCTGCTGCCGCTTCGGCGTTGCCGATGGTCTGATTACGTTTGAGTTGCACGCCCAGCCAGGCCAACAAGGGTCGGCGCCAGCCCTGCGCTGAGGCTGTTGCAACGGCCAGATCAATGTCTGCAGTGCTCAATGGCTCCCTTTGACTTTGAATTAGCGCCCCCGCTGCCACCAGACGTGCCAACGGGTCTTCAATCTGATTTAATTTGTCGGCATTGTTGGCGGCTGGCGCAGATACAGCCTCTTGCGTGGCCTGCGCCTGACTTTGGGTGACCAGCGCGCGGTAGTGCAGCGGCAATTGCGCTGCTTGCAAGGTGTCCCAGCGCCCGCTGATGAAGCTGGCGTAGGCCTGCTCGGCCGATGCGGCATCCTGGGCCAAAGCGCGGTAAGCCGCACATGGAGTCATCACCAAACTAGCCACCTGCGTGGCACAGCGCAGCAGCTCAAGGCGCGCCATCAGATCAGGGCGGCCGGTGCGGGCGACTTCAGCTTTGGCGCGCTCAAACTCAACCTGCGCCACGCGCGTGTTGCCGCTCAAGTAAGCCGACGTGTAACTCTTGATGGCTGAAAAAGACTGGCTTTGCCATTCGGGTGCAGGTGGTGCGCTGGAACAGGCGCCAAGCAGCAGGGCGACGCTGAGGAGCAGCAATTTGTTCATGGCAATTTGATCTCGGTATCGCGGGCGAACGGCCACTTGCGGTTGATTTCGTCGGTGAGCTGGCTCAGGCGGCGCAGGCTGGCTTCGACTTCGGCGCGCAAGCTGCCCAGGTCGGTACTGGCGCCGCGCACATTGGCGCCCACCGCCTGCGCTTCGGCCAGCACGGCATCGACGTTTTTCAGCGTATTGCGGGCATCAGTGAGCACGGTCTGAAGCTCGTCCAGCGCGGCTTTGCCGCTAGTTAAGGTGGCCTGGGTGCTGTTCAAGGTGGCTTGGGCGCTGTCGACCACACCGCCCTTGTCGAATACGCGTTGCTCCGCCTTGGTCAGCAGGCTGTTGATGCGCTCCAGCGATTGCATGATTTTTTGCGCATTGCTGTCGCTGCCTGTCACGCCCGAGAGCACACCGTAGCGGCCGTTCATACGTTCGGTGGTGGTTTTGAGTTGGTTCAGACTGGCGTTCAGGGGCGACTCGGTGCCGGTCATGTTCTCCAGATTTTCCAGCAGTGCCCGGGCCGAGGCGATCAGGCGCGGCATCTCGGCCGAGGTGTCGCCGCGCAACAATGTGCGCTCGGCGTCAGGCGGCAGCGGCGGGTCGCTCAGAATGCCGCTGTAGGCGCGGATGCGCGTGTCGCCCATCATGCCGCGCTCCAGGGTAAAAATGCTCGAGGTGCGCAACCAGTGCGCTTGTTTTTGTGGCACGGCGATCACCATGCGCGCCATGCCATCGGGCGCCAGTTCGATGCGGCGCACCCGGCCGATGGGGAAGCCCGAAAACGTCAGGTCCATGCCCACCATCACCCCCTCGGAATCATCCGAGATCAGCACCAGTTGCTGCGTGCTCTCAAACACGCCGCGCGCCACCATGACATACAGCACAAAGCCGGTCACCAAAGCGGCCATCAGCAACAGCAGCCCCTTGGCGCGGCGCTCGATGTGGGGCAGGGCTGGGCTGGGTTCGGTGCTATCGGTCATGCTAAATTGTGAGTCTGATCAGACGTATTTGACAACAAGCGAAGCCGCTTCCAGCAGAAACAAAACCAGAAACAGGCGCACGGCGCCAGGCTGGATCGTATCGGTGGCGTGTTGTTGCGTGGCTTCCAGGCTGGCAGCCATCGGCACCACGGCGACTGCCAGACTGAAAAACAGGGTTTTTAGCGCAAAACCCATGCTGACAGACAAGTCGAACACCTGGCCCACGGTGCGCGTGAAACCAGGCAAGCCCCAGGGAGACAAGCCATACACAGTGAGGTAAGCCAGCACCAGAATCACCACGCTGCTGAGCGTGGCCAGCGCCAGCACGGCAAAGGCATCAGCGAGCACGCGCGGCGCCAAATGGTCGCGCAGGTGATCCAGGTCAAGCGTTTTCTGCGCCGCCGTGGGCTGGGTCGCCAAGCCCACGGCGCCGGCATTGAAGGCCAGGCCCGCGCGCAAGGCCACGAACAGGGCCGCCGCCAAGGGAATAAGCTCCAGCACCAGCACCCGCACCACCATTTGCAAGGCATATTGCGACAGACCATAGCTCAGCGCGGTGACCACCACGATGCGGATCAACACCAGGCTCAGCAGGGCCGAAAGCGCGGTAAACCAAGGCATCACCTGCCAGGTGCTGGTGTAGACGTGCTGGGCGGTGCGCTGGCGAAACGCCTTGGTGTAACTGCTTGGGCTCAAGCCCAGCACCAGCACCAGCGAGCCCACGTGCAGCATGTGCCACCAACTGCGCGCGTGGCGCAGGGGTGCGGCCAACCAAGAGTTGCCAGAAGCAGTTGCGGTGATGTGCGGGTGCATGGCGTGATGATACTGACCCTGTGCCGTCCAGTCTGCCTGTGAATGGTTTTGCGCACATGGCGCATTCGACATTCACGGTCATTTGAGCAACATTTGGAGTGCATTATCATATTGGTGTTTTAACACCAAGTGAGGTTTTGCCATGAGCCGTTTGACAATCACACTCGCTGAGCCACGTTACCGCGCGCTCAAAGAAGCTGCGGTACAGCGCAATAAAACCATAGGCCAACTGATCGACGAAAGTCTTGATTTTTTTGGCATCAAGTCGCGAGAGCAAGCGCTTGACCTGGTCCGCCGGGCTAGGTCTGGCAGTCGGCTCAGCGAAGAACAGGCGCTCACGCTGGCGCAAGAGGAAGTGGCCGAGGTGCGACACCCGTCATGAGACGCTTTTTTATCATCGACACCAACGTGGTTGTGGCTGGCTTGATCACCCAGCGCGCTGATGTCAGTGTGGTGCGCATTCTTGACGGCATGTTGCGGGCAGAGTTCGGATTTGTGCTGTCGGAAGAGCTGCTTGCCGAATACCGTTCGGTGCTTGAGCGGTCCAAACTGCGCAAGCTGCACGGCTTGTCAACTACAGAAATTGAGATCGTTTTGACCGACATCGCTCAGCACGCCATTGTGTTGACGCCGTGCGCTGATGCCAAGGCGCCTGTCGCACCTGACGCTGGTGACCAATTTCTTTGGAATTTACTCGCCAGTCGATCGGATTTGATCTTGGTCACGGGCGCCAAACTGCCTTTGCAAGATGTAGCGATGCAAGGCCGGGTGATCTTGCCGCAAACGTTTGCGGCGCAACGCTGGCCCTGAGGCGGGTTTTACGCTTCTTCGTGATGGTTGTGGATGCTGCCGTCCTGCGCGGCATCAAAAACGCAGTAGCGGTTCTTGCCCGCTACTTTAGCGCGGTACATGGCCTGATCGGCTTGGCGCAAGAGTTGCTCGGCATCGGTGTCTTGCGCCTGCGGATAGTATGTGACCCCCAGGCTGGCTGAAACCTGCAAGCTCAAGTTCCCTACCTGCACCGGCAGCGCGGCAGCAGCCAGCATTCGGTTAATCAGGGGCACGCTGGCAGTGGGGCCTTCCAGGTCGGCCAGCACCGCCACAAACTCGTCACCGCCCACGCGGGCGACGGTGTCAACCTCGCGCAGCGCCTCTTTCAAGCGCCGGGCCAGGGTGATGAGCAGTTGGTCGCCGGTCTTGTGGCCGTGGCGGTCGTTGATGGCTTTGAAACCGTCCAGATCCAGGTAGGCCACCGCCAGGTGCTGCTGGCGGCGTTGGGTTTGCGCGATGGCCTGATGCAGGCGGTCGGCCAGCAGCACGCGGTTGGGCAGGTTGGTCAGTGCATCAAAGTGGGCCAGATGCTCCAGCTGACTTTCGTGTGCCTTGCGTTCGGTGATGTCAGAGAACAGCCCGACATACTGTTGCGTGGTGCCATGGCCATCACGGATTGCGCTGATGGTCAGCAGCTCGGCAATCACCTCGCCGTTTTTGTTGCGGTTCCAGATTTCGCCGCTCCAGTGGCCACGCGCTGTCAGTGCATCCCACATGGCTTTATAGAACGCGGCCTCATGCCTGCCAGAACTCAGGATGCGCGGATTCAGGCCAATGATGTCTTCGCGGCTGTAGCCGGTGATCTCGGTAAAGGCATCGTTGACATCAAGGATGGTGCCCTGGGTGTCGGTGATGGTGATGCCCTCGCGGGTGTGGGCAAAGACGCTGGCGGCAAGCTGGAGCTGCTCTTTGGCCAACTTGCTCTCGGTCACGTCAATGATGACGCCCTGGTAGTGTGTGATGTTCCCCTCGGCATCTCGCCGGATGGCGGTGTCGTCTCTGATCCACTTGACTTCCCCGCCCTTGGTGGTGATCCGGTACGGCCTGTGCGTAAAGTTTTTTTCTGCTGCTGAACTGCTGAAGTAAGCAACCTCTTGTTCGACCGTGCTGATGTCGTCCGGGTGAATTAAACGGGAATACACCACGCTGCCCGAGGTCAATTCTTCAGCCGTGTAACCAAAAAGCGTCGTGACATTGTTGGAAACAAATTCAACTGGCCAGTTTTCTTCGTTGCGCCATAAGAAAGCGACCACAGCACTTCTTTCAAAAATGTCATGCGCTGCCCGCAGCGCGATGTCCGCCTGCTTGTCTTCAGTGATGTCTTGAAAGGTACCTGAGATCACGCCGGGCTCGGCCCCTTCGCGCCAGACCTCACCTTGGGTGCGAACCCAACGCACATCGCCCTGAGTCGTTTTGATCTGTAACTCCAGGTCAAAAGGTTTGGCATCTTCGATGGCCGTCTTGATCGCGCGCTTGAGGCGTTCGCGTGACTCGGGCAGGTAATATTGCAGCGCATCGTCAACGCTGACCTGCGCTGTGACTGGCAGCCCGCAAATACGAAAGGTTTCTTCAGTCCAGAAGAGGCGACCACTTTCCAGATCAGATTTCCAGCCGCCCAGATGGGCGATGCGCTGGGTGGTGCGTAATTGCGCTTCCCGCTCTGCCATCTTTGCCTGGGTTTTTCGAATGATGTCATTGGCAGCAATGATGCTACGCAAGAACATCACCATCGCCAAAACGGCTGCGCTGATGGCCATCAGCACAAGCGCCCCGCCAATCCAGGCGTAACGCATGGCATCCGCGTAGGTGCTCTGTGCCAGTTGTCTGGTGTCTGCAGCGTGCATGGCAATGCTGGTGCTCAATTGGGCGAGCGCGTTGAGCGCAGGGCCATCGTCCACCTTGGCTACGGCATCGAGTTCGTCAGAACGGGCCCCCGCTGCCAACATCTGCAGAACTTTGGCGTAATCGCTGATGTGTACCTCAAACGTACTGCGAATTTGCCCAAGGGCTGCCTTGTCCTTTTCGTCTGGCAGCAAAGCAGCAAGCTGATCCAGTTGGGCGCGCAAACCAACGATATTGGCCTCGATGTGCTTTTGGTAACGAGGCAGGTCGCGCCGGAGCACAAGATTTTTGAAGTTGTGGATGAAACCGCCGTAGCCGGCTAGGTGATTAAAATCCGACAACGACTTGGCAACCGCAGTGGCGTGGGCATTGTGCAATTCCCAGGCCGATTGAGCCTCCTGAAAATGCAGCAGGCTGCTCACACCAAAAAACAGGCTTGTCAGAACGACGAAAGCGCCAGCAGTCAGAGCCGCCAGGGCTTGGTGACGCTGCCGAAGCATGCTTGGCACCATTCCATGGTGCTCGGTCTCCCAAGAGTCCATTCAAATAGCTGATTTTTGCCGCGCGACTGCTGGTATCAGCTGTGGGCGATTGCAATGACGAAACGGATAGCACTTCAAACAGACACTCCTCTGGATTTTGGTTTGGGCTTTTCGTATCAAGCCTCTTTGTTACCGAATGTAACGGATTTTCAGAATGTAACCGAGTATTCGTTTTAAACGAAAACGTAATTCGTTCTGATGCGGTGCTTCCGCCTAATTTCTGGGGCATGTCAAATGCATCCAAGTTAATTGAAACCCAGGCTTTTGCTGACCGGCTTCGCCAGGCACTCAAAGGCATCGGTCTGCGTCCCTCGCCGGCGCTTGTCGCCAATGAGTTCAACTTGCGCTACTGGGGCCAAAGCATTACCGCCAACACCGCCCGCAACTGGCTCCTCGGCAAATCCATCCCCATGCAAGACAAGTTGCGGGTGCTGGCCGAGTGGTTGCACGTCAGTGCCGACGAGTTGCGCTTTGGCACCCTGGCGTCAGCGGTCAAGGTTCAGGGGGCCAGCTTTGACGCCACGGCGCTGACCATGCAAGACCGCGACATGCTGGCCAAATACACCACCCTGTCGGTTGCAGATCGCAAGACCGTGTGCGACGTGGTACAGGCGCTGGCGGTAGCAGCTTCGGTGAGGGCACGCGGATGATGGTTGGCGATCCTGAATTTTGATTGGACTGAAAGAGAACGCAGCCCTTGATCTTTTATCCGTGCAAAATTGGTGCATGCCTTCATCGTCTGCAACACCACCGACCAAGCCACCTGCAATACCCGCCGCCAAACCCCTGACCGGCCCGCAAAAAGCCTTGCGCAAACTCGGCTTGCTGCGGCCGATTGACCTGGCGCTGCATTTGCCGCTGCGCTACGAAGATGAAACCCGGCTGGTCAAGCTGCGCGACTTGCGCGAGGGCGATGTGGCGCAGGTCGAGGGCAGGGTGACGCATGCTGAGGTCAAACTCAGTGGCCATCGGCAATTGCTGGTCACACTCGATGACGGCTCGGGCACTTGTTTGTTGCGCTTTTTCAGCTTTTACCCGTCGCAGCAGCAGGCGCTGGCGGTGGGGAATGTGATTCGGGTGCGCGGCGAGATACGCGGTGGCTTTGCCGGGCTGACCATGATGCATCCGGTGGTCAAGCCTGCTGGCGGCGAGCTGGCTACGGCGTTGACCCCCATTTACCCCACGGTGGCCGGGTTGCCGCAGGCGTATTTGCGCCGGGCGGTGCAAGGCGGGTTGGCGCGTGCTGAATTGACCGACACGGTGCCGCCCCAGTACCTGCACGACATCGGGTTGCAGCCGGCATGGCAGTTGCGCCAAGCGCTTTTCTTTTTGCACAACCCGACGCCTGATGTGTCGCTGGAGGCGCTAGAAGACAAAAGCCATCCCGCCTGGCAGCGGCTCAAGGCCGAGGAACTGCTGGCACAACAGCTCTCGCAGTTGCAGGCGCGCCGGGCCCGTGCTCGCCTGCGCGCGCCGGAGTTGATCGGGGCCGGCGCTGGCAGTTTGTGGGAGCGCCTGCTGGCGGCCTTGCCGTTTCAACTCACCGCTGCGCAGCAGCGCGTGGTAGCCGAGATTGGCCATGACATTGCCCGCCCCGTGCCCATGCACCGGCTGTTGCAGGGTGATGTGGGCGCTGGCAAAACCGTGGTGGCCGCGCTGGCCGCCGCGCAGTGCATGGACGCAGGCTGGCAGTGCGCGCTGATGGCGCCCACCGAGATTCTGGCGACCCAGCACTTTGCCAAGTTGGTGGAGTGGTTGCAGCCGCTGGGCGTGACCGTGGCCTGGCTGACGGGCAGCCAGAGGGCCGGGGAGCGGCGCGAAATACTGGCGCTGATCGCCAGCGGCCAGGCCGCTTTGGTGGTTGGCACCCATGCACTGATTCAGGACAAGGTGCAGTTTCACAAGCTGGCGCTGGCCATCATCGACGAGCAGCATCGCTTTGGCGTGGCGCAGCGCCTGGCGCTGCGCGACAAGCTGACCAGTCAGGGCGTGGAGCCTCATTTGCTGATGATGACTGCCACCCCCATTCCGCGCACGCTGGCCATGAGTTACTACGCCGACCTGGACGTGTCGACCATCGACGAGTTGCCGCCCGGGCGCACGCCCATCATCACCCGGGTGGTCAACGAGGCGCGCCGTGATGAGGTGATTGCCCGCATCAGCGACCAGTTGGCGCAGGGACGGCAAATCTACTGGGTTTGCCCGCTGATCGAGGAAAGCGAGGCGCTGGATTTGCGCGACGCCACCGAAACCCATGCCCAGCTCAGTGCGGCGCTGCCTGGGGTGCAGGTGGGTTTGCTGCATTCGCGTATGACCAGTCTGGACAAAAAAGAGGTGATGCGCCTGTTTGTGGCAGGGCAGATTGGTGTGCTGGTAAGCACCACGGTGATCGAGGTGGGTGTGGATGTGCCCAACGCCTCGTTGATGGTGATCGAGCATGCCGAGCGTTTTGGCCTGAGCCAGTTGCACCAGTTGCGCGGGCGCGTTGGCCGCGGCGCTGCCGCCTCAGCCTGTGTGCTGTTGTATGCCACTGGCGACGCGCCGCGCCTGGGCGAGACGGCGCGCGAGCGGCTCAAGGCGATGGCGCAAACCAACGATGGCTTCGAGATTGCCCGGCGCGACCTTGAGATACGCGGCCCCGGCGAATTCATGGGCGCGCGCCAGTCTGGCGATGCCATGCTGCGTTTTGCCGATGTGATTGCAGATGCCCGCTTGTTGGACTGGGCGCGCCGTCTGGCCCCGCTGCTGCTGGACGAACACCCGGCACTGGCTGAGCAACATGTGCTGCGCTGGCTGGGCGGCAAGGCGGATTACTTGAAAGCGTGACACTCACGGTTTATCGGTAGTGTTCACGTCGGCGCTGGTCGGCAACGAACTCTTCCAGGTCAGGGTCCATCGCGTTGCGCGACGAAATGATGCCGATGGCTTTGCCCGCTTCAACCACGGGCACGTGCCGAAAGCCGTGTTCCTGCATGACCACCAGCGCGTGTCCATAGCTTTGGGTCGGGCCAAGCGTTTTGGGCTCGCCAGTCATGACCTCACGCAAGGCGGTCGCTCTCGGATCGCGTCCCGGGGCGATGACGCGAAACACCACATCGCGCTCGGTGAAAATGCCGATCAGGTGCTGATCCTCAACCACCAGCACGGCACCCGCATCGTGGGTTGCCATAAGGCCCGCCGCCTTGCTGACCGAGTCAGTAGGTGCTGCGGTGATGAATTTTTTGCGTTCCATAACGTTGCGGACGGGAAGATTGAACATGGTGAACCTCTTTGGCGCATGCTAGCAAGGCCAGCCATGATTTCATTGATGCAAATCAACTTCAATCTCAATCTGAAAGCCGCGTATGCTTGGGCGCCTATGCCAAAACTGACCCAAGCCCCCAACGTCGCCATCGCCACCCTGTGGGCTGATGCGCTCAAGGTTGAAGGCATTGATGCCAGCGTGCAGCGCCAGTATTTGAGTGGCGTCGCCGGTGAGTTGCCGCCCGACCAGTGCTTGCCCGAGGTCTGGATTCAGGACGCGGCCCAAGAACCGCGCGCGCGTGAATTGCTCTACCACCTGCAGCATGTGCCCCAGCGGCGCTGGCAATGCGTTTGTGGTGAACTGGTCGAAGGCGGTTTCGAGCAATGTTGGGCCTGCGGTGCCTGGATGCCAAATTAGCAGTCTCTGGGCGAAAATAGCGCCATGACCCTGACCGAACTCAAATATATCGTGGCGGTGGCGCGCGAGCGGCACTTTGGCAAGGCGGCCGAGGCCTGCTATGTGTCGCAACCCACCCTGTCGGTGGCTGTGAAAAAGCTCGAGGAAGAACTCGACGTGAAGCTCTTTGAGCGCAGCGCTAACGAGGTCACGGTGACCCCGCTTGGCCAGGAAATTGTGCGCCAGGCGCAAAGCGTACTGGAGCAGGCTGCTGCCATCAAGGAGATTGCCAAGCGTGGCAAAGACCCTTTGGGCGGGCCGCTCACGTTGGGCATCATCTACACCATTGGCCCGTATTTGTTGCCCGACTTGGTGCGCCAGATGATTGCGCACACGCCGCAAATGCCCTTGATGCTGCAGGAAAACTTTACCGTCAAGCTGCTGGAGATGCTGCGCACCGGCGAAATTGATTGCGCCATTCTGGCCGAACCGTTCCCGGATGCCGGGTTGGCCATTGCGCCGCTGTACGACGAGCCGTTCATGGCGGCGGTGCCGTACAACCATCCGCTGGCAGCCAAAAAGCAGGTGACCAGCGAAGAATTGAAAAACGAGACCATGTTGCTGCTCGGCAGCGGCCATTGTTTTCGCGACCATGTGCTGCAGGTTTGCCCGGAGTTCGCACGTTTTTCCAGCAACACTGAGGGCATCCGCAAGAGTTTTGAGGGCTCGTCGCTGGAGACCATCAAACACATGGTGGCCGCTGGCATGGGCGTCACCCTGGTGCCACGCCTGAGCGTGCCCAAGCAGGCCTTGGCCTCAAGCCCCAAGCTCAAGCGCGACGAGGATGCGTATGTAAGATACCTGCGCGTGGCTGACCATGAAGGCGGTAAGCCGCCAACCCGCCGGGTGGTGCTGGCATGGCGGCGCAGCTTTACCCGCTACGAGGCCATTGCGGCGCTGCGCAACGCCATCTATGCTTGCGAACTGCCGGGTGTCGCGCGTTTGTCCTGAGCCTGAAAGTGCAAGGTAGTCATTGATGTATTGGCGTAAAAAACTTGATCTGTATCTGGCGCTGATCCGCTGGAATCGCCCCGCTGGCTGGCTGCTGCTGCTGTGGCCGACGCTGAGTGCTTTGTGGGTGGCCACAGGCGGCTTTCCGGGCTGGCATTTGCTCGGCGTTTTTGTGCTGGGCACAATTTTGATGCGCAGCGCGGGCTGCTGCATCAACGACGTGGCCGACCGTGATTTTGACAAACACGTCAAGCGCACGGCGGCGCGGCCAGTGACCACCGGCGCGCTGTCGGTGAAAGAGGCGCTGGCCGTGGGCGCCGTGTTGGCGCTGCTGGCTTTTGCGCTGGTGCTCACCACCAACACCATCACGGTGGGCTTGTCGGCGGCTGCGCTGGCCGTCACGCTGGCTTACCCTTATGCCAAGCGCTACGTGTCGATGCCGCAGGCGGTGCTGGGCATTGCCTTTGGCATGGGCATTCCGATGGCCTTTGCCGCCGTGCGCGGCGACTTGCCGCCGCTGGCATGGCTGCTGATGCTGGGCAACTTGTTTTGGGTGCTGGCCTACGACACCGAGTACGCCATGGTGGACCGTGATGACGACCTGCGGCTGCGCATCAAAACCTCGGCCATCACGCTGGGCATGTGGGATGTGCCGGTGATCATGCTGTTTTATCTGGCATTCCTTGGCGTCTGGACGCTGGCGCTTCGCAGCTACGTGCCAGGCTCGCTTTTTTATGTCGGCATTGCAGCGGCACTGGCCCAGGTGGTGTGGCATTTCACCCTGATCCGCACGCGCACCCGCGATGGTTGCTTCAAGGCTTTCAGGCTCAACCACTGGTTGGGCTTTGCGCTTTTTGCCGGCATTGCCTCCAGCTATGCCGTGCAGTAAATAGCTGCAAAAGCGCCAGAGGACTCAGGCCGCGCCAAACTCGTCACCAAGCTCCCTGGCGCGCTCGCGGGCGGCGTACATGGCATCAATAAAGAGGGCGCGCAAGTCGTTGTCTTCCATGCTGGAAATTGCTGCAAAGGTGGTGCCGCCTTTGGACGTCACACGCTGGCGCAGCACCTTGGGCGAATCGCCTGTGGATTTGGCCAAAGCGCTGGCCCCCGTAAAGGTGGCAATGGCCAATTGCCGCGCTTGTTCGCGGTTCAGGCCCATCTCGGTGCCCGCCGTAATCATGGCCTCCATGAAGTAAAACACATAGGCCGGGCCCGAGCCTGACAAGGCTGTGACCACGTCGAGCTGCTCTTCGGCTTCCAGCCAGAGCGACTCGCCGGTGGTGTCGATCACCTGTTCAACAAAGGCTTTGTCGTTGGCGGTGACGCTGGCACGGGCAAACAGGCCGGTGATGCCTTGACCGATCAACGCCGGGGTGTTGGGCATGGCGCGCACCACGCGCTCGGTGCCGAGCCAGGCGGCAATGCTGTCGCTACGGATGCCAGCTGCCACGCTTAAATGCAAGCCGCCCAGCACGTGCGGCGCAACAGTCAGTGCAGCCTCCTTGAAGGTTTGCGGTTTGACGGCCCAGACCAGCAGCGGCGCGTCCAGAAGAAAGTCACCGGCTTGCGGTTGGGCGGCAATGCCAAAGCTGGCCTGCAGCTTGTCGCGCGCCTCAGCAAAAGGTTCGACCACGTCAATCAGATCACTTGGAAGCCCCTGCTTGATCAAGCCGCTGATGAGGGCGCTGGCCATGTTGCCGCCGCCGATGAATGCGATACGTTTGCTCATGAGTTTTTTGCAGGTGCGCGCCTGCGTCGTGGTTGTTTAAAGCCGTGAGTCTAATCAATAAATACGATCTCCGATGGCTGTCAGAGCTCGGGCGGCAGCACGGTTTGCCGCACCGCATGTTCCCAGCGCGCCATCAGTTCGGCGGCACGGCTGGGCGCCAGGGTCGGCTCAAAGCGGCGCTCAGCCCGCCATAGCGCGCTGAGTTCGTTGGTGCCTTCAAACACGCCGGTTGCCAGCCCCGCCAGGTAAGCTGCGCCGAGCGCGGTGGTTTCAGTGACCACCGGGCGCAGCACCGGGATGCCGAGCAAGTTCGCCTGGAACTGCATCAGCAAGTCGTTGACGCAAGCACCACCGTCCACCCGTAACTCACTGACTGCAGTATCACCAGCGGCTACTGCATCGCGGCTCATGGCTTGCAGCAAGGCGGCACTTTGAAAAGCAATGCTCTCTAACGCCGCCCTGGCAATGTGCGCCAGTGTGCTGCCCCGGCTCAAACCGGTGATGGCGCCGCGCGCGTCGGGCTTCCAGTAGGGCGCACCCAGCCCGGTAAATGCCGGAACCACCATCACGCCGCCCGCGTCGGGCACGCTTTCGGCCAGCGCCTGCACCGCAGCACTGTTCGGGATGGCGTGCAAACCGTCGCGCAACCACTGCACTACGGCGCCACCGACAAACACGCTGCCTTCCAGGGCAAATTCGGGTTGCGCCGTGGTTTGCGCGGCGCTGGTGGTGATCAAGCCGTTGGCTGAGGTTTGAAACTGCTGGCCGGTGTGCATCAGCATGAAGCAGCCGGTGCCGTAGGTGTTTTTCACCATGCCAGGGGTAAAGCAGGCCTGGCCAAACAAGGCGCTTTGCTGGTCACCGGCGACACCGCCAATGGGAATGGCAGCTCCCAGCAGATCGGCGCTGACCTCGCCAAAAAAGGCGCTTGACGGCTTGACCTCGGGCAGCAGGCTGGCCGGAATGTCCAGCGCTTGCAATAAATCGGCGTCCCACTGGTTGCTGTGCACGTTGAACAGCATGGTGCGTGCGGCGTTACTGACATCGGTGGTGTGGGTTCGCCCGTGGGTGAGCTGCCAGATCAGCCAACTGTCGATGGTGCCAAAAGCCAGCTCGCCCGCTTCGGCTTGTTGTCGCGCACCGGGTACCTGATCCAAAAGCCATTTGAGCTTGGTGCCTGAAAAATAGGCATCTACCAGCAAGCCTGTTTTGGCCTGAATGCTGGCGGCCAGGCCGCGTTCGCGCAGGGCCACGCAGGTGGGCTCGGCGCGCCGGTCTTGCCAGACGATTGCCGGGTGAATTGGCAGACCCGTTTTTCGGTTCCAGACCATGGTGGTTTCGCGCTGGTTGGTGATGCCTACGGCGCGTACCTCGCGCGCCGTGATGCCCGCCTTGGCCAGCACGGTGCGCGCGGTGGCCAACTGGGTGCGCCAGATTTCCAGCGGATCGTGCTCAACCCAACCAGGTTGCGGATAGTGTTGGGTCAGTTCTTGCTGGGCTTGCGCCACCACTTGGCCTTGTCCGTTAAAAACAATGCTGCGTGAGCTGGAGGTACCCTGGTCAAGGGCCATTAAATAGGTCATAGCGATACCTCGTAAGGAACTTGGGCTTCAGCCAGTAGGGTAGGAAAGGGTTCTGGCGGAGGCGCGTCGGTAAACAGGCGATCGATCTGACTCAGGTGACCCACTTCCACCATGGCGGGCCGGTTGAATTTGCTGCTGTCAGCGGCCAGCCAGACTTCTCGCGCTTGGGAAATGATGGTTTGCGACACCTTGACCTCGCGGAAGTCGTAGTCACGCAAGGACCCATCCGCCTCGATGCCAGAGATGCCGATGATCGCGATATCAACCTTGAACTGGCGGATGAAATCCACCGCAGCCTCACCCACAATGCCCTGGTCGCGGCCCCTCACTACGCCGCCCACCACAATCACTTCGCACTTCGGGTTGGCGCTCAGGATGGTGGCGACATTGAGGTTGTTGGTAATCACACGCAAGCCGCTGTGGTGCAGCAGGGCGCGGGCAATGGCCTCGGTGGTGGTACCAATATTCAAAATCAAGGCGCAGTCGTTGGGCACTGCCGCAGCGACGGCCCGGGCAATGCGGTTTTTGCCTTCGGTATACAGGTTTTCACGTTGTCGGTGGGCGATGTTTTCGACCGTTGATCCGGGCACCCGCACGCCGCCGTGAAAGCGCGTCAGCAAGCCTTCGTCGGCCATGCGCTGCACGTCACGGCGCACGGTTTGCAGGGTCACACCCAGCTTTTCTGCCAGATGTTCGACGGTCACCGAGCCCTGGGCTTGCACGGCTGCGAGCAAGTTGAGCTGTCTTGGATTGGGTTTCATGTTGGGTGTTTTTCCCGCATCGATAGGATGCCTTGACTTTAAAACGAATCTAAAAGAATGTTTATAGGGTAATTACTGATACAAAAAGAATTAAAACGAACAACAATACGAACAAATACGAAATCATTTGTGATTCACATTTCATCAGTAAAGGGTGCAAGATGCATTTGACGCTTGAGGGTATCGGCAAAAAAGTCGGTAACCAGACTTGGCTCTACGACATGAGTCTGCAGCCGTGCAGCGGTGCGGTAACAGTCTTGCTGGGTGCCACCCAGGCCGGCAAGACCAGCTTGATGCGCATCATGGCAGGCCTTGATGCACCCAGCCACGGTGACGTGAAAGTCAATGGTGGCAGTGTCGTGGGTGTGCCGGTGCGCAAGCGCAATGTGTCGATGGTTTACCAGCAGTTCATCAACTACCCGTCAATGACGGTGCGCGCCAACATTGCATCACCGATGAAATTAAGTGGCGAGAAAAACATTGACCAGCGCGTCAACGCACTGGCTGAAAAACTGCACATCGAGATGTTTCTGGACCGCTATCCGGCGGAACTCTCGGGCGGGCAGCAGCAGCGTGTGGCGCTGGCGCGCGCGTTGGCCAAGGGAGCACCCTTGATGCTGCTTGACGAGCCGCTGGTGAACCTTGACTACAAGTTGCGCGAAGAATTGCGCGACGAACTCAGTGCCTTGTTTGCCGAGGGTGGTGCCACCGTCATTTACGCCACCACCGAGCCGGGCGAGGCGCTGCTGCTGGGTGGCTACACCGCTGTCATGGATCAAGGTGAATTGCTGCAATATGGTCCCACTGCAGAGGTTTTTCACAAGCCGAAATCATTACGGGTGGCGCGCGCCTTCAGTGACCCGCCGATGAATTTGCTCTCTGCAAGCGTGGCGTCCGCGGGGGTGCAGCTCAATGGCGGGCCGTTGCTGTCCATGACATTGCCGGCAACGTCATCACCAAAATTGACGGTGGGCCTGCGCGCCAGCGCACTGCGGGTGCAGTTTCAGGATGGCGATGTGGTCCTGCCCGGCAAAGTTGAGCTTGCAGAAATCTCAGGATCAGACACTTTTGTCCACGTCGAGTCGCTGGTCGGCGACGTGGTGGCGCAATTGAGTGGTGTGCACAACTTTGAGTTGGGCAGCCAGATCAACCTGTACCTGAACCCGGCCCAGGTTTATGTTTTTGACGAACAAGGGTTGCTGTTGTTGGCGCCCGTGCGCGGCGGAGGGCGTTGATATGGCACGCATTGAACTTGACCTGGCGCATGCCTACGCGCCCAACCCGCAGCAAGACAGCGACTATGCGCTGCTGCCGCTCAAGATGACGTTTGAAGATGGCGGCGCCTACGCGCTGCTGGGGCCTTCGGGCTGCGGTAAAACCACCTTGCTCAACATCATGTCGGGTTTGCTGACGCCGTCGCAGGGCTCGGTGCGCTTTGATGGGGTGGATGTGACGCGCGCCACGCCGCAAGCCCGCAACATTGCGCAGGTGTTTCAGTTCCCGGTAATTTACGACACCATGACGGTGGCAGAAAACCTGGGTTTTCCACTGCGTAACCGGCAAGTGCCCAGCGCACAGATCAAGCAGCGAGTCGGTCAGATTGCAGAGATTCTGGAGATGAGCGGGCAGCTGAACCAATTGGCTGCTAACTTGTCGGCAGATCAAAAGCAGAAGATTTCACTGGGTCGGGGCCTGGTTCGTCCCGATGTGTCAGCGGTATTGTTTGACGAACCGCTGACGGTGATTGATCCGCATCTGAAATGGCAGTTGCGTCGCAAGATCAAACAGATTCACCACGAACTCAAGCTGACCATGATCTACGTCACCCACGACCAGGTGGAGGCGCTGACCTTTGCCGAGCAGGTGGTGGTGATGACGCGTGGTCGTGCGGTACAGGTCGGGTCGGCGGCTGAGCTGTTTGAGCGCCCAAGCCACACTTTCGTGGGCCACTTTATTGGCTCGCCGGGCATGAATTTCTTGACCGGACAGGCGCAAGCCGAGGGTTTCGACGTGGCAGGCGTGACCTTGCCCTGGCTGGCGGGACAGTCTGTGCCCCCGGGCCCCATCAAATTGGGCATGCGCCCTGAATACATGGCGCTGGTGGCGCCCAATACCCAAGGTGCATTGCCGATGGAGGTGGTGCAAGTGCAGGATGTCGGCACGCACGTTATGTTGATGGCGAACTGCGCTGGGCAAAGTGTCAAAGCGCGCTTGTCGTCCGATACCGCCCGCTTGAAGCTGGGCGAAACGGTCTGGTTGCAGGTGCTGAGCGAACACAGTTGCATGTATAAAAATGAGGAGATCGTGGCATGAGTACCACCACCAAGCCAGTCAACCAGAAGGCCTGGTTCCTGATATTGCCGGTTTTGATTTGTGTGGCTTTCTCGGCCATCGTGCCGCTGATGACGGTGGTCAATTATTCGGTGCAAGACATCATCTCGCCTGAGCGGCGGGTGTTTGTTGGTACTGAGTGGTTTGCCGCCATCATGCGCGATGAAGAATTGCACAGCGCCTTGTTGCGGCAGATTACTTTTTCGCTCTCGGTACTGGCCATTGAGCTGCCATTGGGCGTGTTGCTGGCATTGTCCATGCCCGCGCAGGGCTGGAAAGCCTCGGCTGTGCTGGTGATTGTGTCGCTGTCGCTGCTGATCCCGTGGAACGTGGTGGGCACCATCTGGCAGATTTTTGGCCGCACCGACATTGGTTTGATGGGGGCAGCACTGCAAGGGCTTGGCATTGAATACAGCTACACCGGTAACGCCACGCACGCCTGGTTGACCGTTTTGCTGATGGACGTTTGGCACTGGACGCCGCTGGTCGGTTTGCTGGGTTATGCCGGCCTGCGTTCGATACCGGATGCCTATTACCAGGCGGCCAGCATTGACGGCGCCAGCAAGTTCGCGGTGTTTCGGTATGTGCAGTTGCCCAAGATGCGCGGCGTGCTGATGATTGCCGTGCTGCTGCGTTTCATGGACAGCTTCATGATTTACACCGAGCCCTTTGTGCTCACCGGCGGCGGTCCGGGTAACTCGACCACCTTTTTGTCCCAGTACTTGACGATCAAGGCGGTGGGACAGTTTGACATTGGCCCGGCGGCGGCTTTCTCGTTGATCTACTTTTTGATCATCTTGCTGCTTTGTTTCATTTTGTACAACTGGATGCAGCGCGTCGGCACCCAGGAAAAGGAGGGTGGTCATGAATAAGCCGGGCTTTCAAAAACGCAATCTGTTCATGCTGGCCTACATTGTGTTTGCCTTGCTGCCGGTGTACTGGATGATCAACATGTCGTTCAAGACGAACGAAGAGATTTTGGCGAGTTTTTCGCTCTTTCCTCAGGACTTTACCTGGGCCAATTACAAAACCATCCTGACGGATCCTTCTTGGTATTCCGGCTACATCAACAGCCTGATTTATGTCGGCATCAACACGGTGATTTCCATCACGGTGGCGCTGCCTGCCGCCTATGCGTTTTCACGCTACAGCTTTTTGGGTGACAAGCATGTGTTCTTTTGGTTGTTGACCAACCGCATGACACCACCAGCTGTGTTTTTGTTGCCGTTCTTTCAGCTGTATTCCACCGTGGGCCTGATGGACACGCACCTGGCCGTGGCCTTGGCGCACCTGCTGTTCAATGTGCCGCTGGCGGTGTGGATCATGGAGGGTTTCATGAGCGGCATTCCGCGCGAGATTGACGAAACTGCCTATGTTGACGGCTATTCGTTCCCGGTCTTTTTTGTCAAGATTTTTTTGCCACTGATCAAGGCCGGTGTCGGCGTGGCGGCTTTCTTTTGCTTCATGTTCAGTTGGGTGGAACTGCTACTGGCGCGCACGTTAACCAGCGTCAACGCCAAGCCGATTGTGGCCATCATGACACGCACGGTGTCGGCCTCGGGCATGGACTGGGCCACGTTGGCCGCCGCCGGCGTGCTAACCATTGTGCCGGGCGCCATCGTGATCTGGTTTGTTCGCAATTACATCGCCAAAGGCTTTGCGATGGGTCGGGTTTGATAAGGAGAACGTGAATGTTTGAATGGATGGCCTGGACGACGCCTGTCGCCGTTTTCTTTAGCTGTATCGCGCTCATGCTGTTTGGCATGACGCTGTGGGAGATCAAGTCGCCCACCGTGATGCGGCGCGGCTTTTTGCCCATCGCCACGACGCGCGGTGACCGCTTGTTTATCGGGCTGCTGAGTGCGGCCTATATCAATCTGATTTTTGTCGGCGTGAGCGGCCGTTTGATGGAATGGATGGCTCTGGAAGCCGAACCGTCCATCTGGATCAGCTTTGTGATTTCCATGGCTGCCTTGGCGCTGATCATGCGCAAAGGCTGACCCACAAGTTAACAAGGATCGGCTTTTTGTTCCCTGGAGCCGAAACAGCCTTGACATCAGGGGCGTACACATGAGGAGATTGAACATGAAATTGCGATATAGCGCTGTAGTGGTGGCATTGGCATGCAGTGCCATGTCCAGCCAAGGGTGGGCCGACGAGGCTGCCGCCAAGAAATGGATCGATGCCGAGTTTCAACCCTCGACGCTGTCCAAAGACAAACAAGCGGCTGAGATGAAGTGGTTTATTGAGGCCGCCAACAAGCTCAAAGCCAAAGGTGTGAGCGAAATAGCAGTGGTCTCCGAAACCATCACCACGCACGACTACGAGTCCAAGACCTTGGCCAAGGCGTTTACCGAAATCACCGGCATCAAGGTCAATCATGACCTGATTCAGGAAGGTGATGTGGTCGAGAAACTGCAAACCTCCATGCAGTCGGGCAAGTCGATCTATGACGGCTGGATTTCAGACTCGGACCTGATCGGCACCCACTATCGCTACGGCAAGATCATGAATCTGACCGATTACATGACGGGCACTGGTAAAGACTTTACCAACCCTGGTCTCGACCTCAAGGACTTCATTGGCACCAGTTTCACCACGGCACCCGATGGCAAGATGTACCAGTTGCCAGACCAACAGTTTGCCAACCTGTACTGGTTTCGCGCTGACCTGTTTGCCCGCGCTGACCTGAAGGCCAAGTTCAAGGCCAAATATGGCTACGACCTGGGCGTGCCGTTGAATTGGAGCGCTTATGAAGACATTGCCGCGTTCTTCAGCGAGGACGTCAAAACCATCGATGGCAAGCCGATTTACGGCCACATGGACTATGGCAAAAAAGACCCATCGCTGGGTTGGCGCTTTACCGATGCCTGGTTGTCGATGGCGGGTACTGCAGACATTGGTATTCCTAATGGCATGCCGGTCGATGAATGGGGCATTCGCGTGGCGGCTGACAAGTGCACCCCAGTGGGAGCTTCGGTGTCGCGCGGCGGTGCTACCAATTCACCCGCAGCGGTCTATGCCTTGACCAAGTACGTGGACTGGATGAAAAAGTACGCGCCCAAGGAAGCCACGGGCATGACCTTTGGTGAATCTGGCCCGGTACCGGCACAAGGCCAAATTGCGCAGCAAATCTTCTGGTACACCGCCTTCACGGCCGACATGATCAAGCCCGGTCTGCCGGTGGTGAATGCCGATGGCACGCCGAAGTGGCGCATGGCACCCGGCCCGAATGGCCCGTACTGGAAGCAAGGCATGCAAAACGGATACCAGGACGTGGGTTCGTGGACCTTCTTTAAAAACCACGATGCCAACAAGACGGCTGCCGCCTGGCTCTATGCCCAGTTTGTGACTGCCAAGACGGTGTCACTGAAGAAGACCATTGTTGGCCTGACCCCGATTCGGGAATCGGACATTCAGAGCAGGGCCATGACCGACATGGCGCCCAAGCTTGGCGGCCTCGTGGAGTTCTACCGTAGCCCGGCACGCGTGGCCTGGACGCCCACCGGCACCAATGTGCCCGACTATCCAAAGTTGGCGCAACTGTGGTGGAAAAACGTGGCCGTGGCCGTGACCGGTGAAAAAACACCGCAACAAGCCATGGACAACCTGGCCGATGAGATGGACAAGGTGATGGCCCGCCTGGAACGCGCTGGCATGGCCAATTGCCCACCCAAGCTCAATCCAAAAGGCGATCCGAACAAGTACCTGAGCGACACGGGTGCACCCTGGAAGAAACTGGCCAACGAAAAGCCAAAGGGTGCAACCATCGCCTATGACACGCTGTTAAGCGCATGGAAAAACGGCAAGGTTCGTTAATCCGAGTGCTTAAGCAAGCAATGTGCTGATCAATGACCGTGTGCGCCAACTGCTCACACGGTCAGTCTCTTTAGGGAGAGGCCGTCCAAGGCGGAAAAAATGAACTGTTTGGCGAGGTCAATACCACTATGACGACAGAAAACACAGAACCCCTGGCAACCATTCGTGCTGATTTGACGGCCAGGCTGAGCCAACCCAGTTGCTATGACATAGCCATTGTGGGCGGTGGTGCAACCGGTCTGGGTGTGGCCCTGGATGCGGCAACGCGTGGCTTGCGCGTGGTGTTGGTTGAGTCGCATGATTTTGCCAAGGGCACCTCGTCGCGATCGACCAAGCTTGTGCACGGCGGGGTGCGTTATTTGGCACAGGGCAATATTGCGTTGGTGCGCGAGGCGCTGCACGAGCGAACGCTGCTGTTGAATAACGCACCCTACCTAGCCCAGCCCTTGCCGTTCGTGATGCCCACCTATCGCTGGTGGGAGGCCGGGTTTTATGGCGTGGGCCTGAAGATTTACGACGTGCTGGCAGGGCGCGCCGGTTTGGGTAAAACTGAGCTGCTGGGCCGCAAAGAGACACTGGCGTATTTGCCGACGCTGCGCGCTCAGGGGCTGCAAGGGGGGGTGAAGTATTGGGATGGTCAATTCAATGATGCGCGTCTGGCCATCGTGCTGGCGCGAACGGCGGCCAGTCACGGGGCGCTATTGGTCAATTATTGTCGTGCTGCCGGGCTGACTTATGACAATGGCAAGGTCTCGGGCTTGCTGTGCGAAGACCAACTGACAGGCAAAAGTTACCAGCTCCAGAGCCGGTGCGTTGTCAATGCCACCGGGGTATGGGTCGATGAGCTACGACAAAAAGATGGTTTGGCGGTGCAGGGCGAACACAGCCAGGTCACGCAGCCCATGGTGGCACCGAGCCAAGGCGTGCACATGGTGGTGGATCGTGATTTTCTGGCGGCAGATGTGGCCATGATGGTGCCCAAGACGGCCGACGGGCGCGTCTTGTTTGCCGTGCCCTGGCTCGGAAAGGTCATCCTGGGAACCACCGACACCCCGCGCCATGATCTGGCACGTGAGCCCATGGCTTTTGAAGAAGAAATCGAATTTATATTGAGCGAGTCTGCCAAGTACCTGCGCCGCGCGCCCACTCGGGCTGACGTTAAAAGTATCTGGGTGGGACTGCGCCCATTGGTCAAGCCGCCGCAGGATGAGGGCAACAATACCAAGGGGCTGAGCCGGGAGCACACAATTTTGGTCAGTCGCAGTGGGATGGTGACCGTCACAGGCGGCAAGTGGACGACGTATCGGGCCATGGCCGAGGACGTCATTGGTCAATGCGTCGAGCACCACCTGATTACCCCGACCCAGGCAGGCGTGACGAAAAACCTGCACCTACTCGGGAGTAGCCCTGTCTCAGCGTCGGGCACGGCGCGGCCGTTGAGTGAGTCGCCGGGATGGCACTCGTATGGTTCAGAGCAGACATTCGTGCAAGCGTTGCCGGGTGCGGCCGAGGCGTTGTGCCCTGGCCTGACCACCGCCATGGTGCGCTTTGCCGCGCGTCATGAATATGCCTTGACTGTGGAGGATGTGTTGGCAAGGCGCTCGCGTCTGCTGTTTTTGGACGCACGTCTTGCCATTGAACTGGCCCCTCGTGTCGGTGCTATCTTGCTTGAAGAAACCCAAAAAGACCCAAAAATCCAGGAATTCAAGTTGTTGGCAGCCAATTATTTGCTGTAAGCCTAAAAAATTCTTTGACCGACCCCCGTTTTCAATGCATAATACGAGGCTTCGCGTTAAACCGAAGTTTCTGCCCCAACCTAACAACATGAGTGGTTCATGTTGCGTGAGACGGGCCCAAGACTGATCAAAGCCAAATTCGCATTGTGCGATTTGCTTTTGGTGCAAGTTGGGAATTAAACAAATGATCCAAACTGAATCTCGACTCGAAGTCGCCGATAACACCGGCGCGAAGTCCGTTCTGTGCATCAAGGTGCTGGGCGGATCCAAGCGTCGCTACGCTAGCGTAGGCGACATCATTAAAGTGAGCATCAAAGAAGCCGCACCGCGTGGACGTGTCAAAAAAGGCGACGTCTACAGTGCTGTGGTGGTGCGAACCGCCAAGGGCATTCGTCGCAGTGATGGCTCGTTGGTCAAATTTGATGGCAATGCAGCCGTGTTGCTCAATGCCAAGCTTGAGCCAATTGGTACTCGTATCTTTGGACCGGTGACGCGCGAGTTGCGCACTGAAAAGTTCATGAAGATCGTGTCTTTGGCTCCTGAAGTTTTGTAAGGACATCACATGAACAAAATTCGCAAAGGCGACGATGTCATCGTGCTCACTGGGCGCGATAAAGGTAAACGTGGCAAGGTCACGTTGCGCAAAGACGACTCTCACCTGGTGGTTGAGGGCGTCAACATCGTCAAGAAGCACGCCAAGCCCAACCCAATGAAGGGTGAGACTGGCGGTATCGTTGAAAAAACCATGGCCCTTCACCAGTCCAATGTTGCTATCTTCAATGTGGCAAGCGGCAAGGCTGATCGCGTGGGCATCAAACTGCAAGCTGATGGCAAGCGCGTTCGCGTTTACAAATCCAGCGGCGAAGAAATCAAGGTGGCATGAACATGGCTCGTTTGCAACAAATTTACCGTGAAAAATTAGCCCCTGAGCTGATGGCCAAGTTTGGCTACAAGTCACCCATGGAAGTGCCCCGCCTGAGCAAGATCACTCTCAATATGGGTGTGAGCGAAGCTGTGGCTGACAAAAAAGTAATGGACCACGCTGTGGATGACATGGCGAAAATCGCCGGCCAAAAGCCTGTGGTGACGATGTCGAAGAAAGCCATTGCTGGTTTCAAGATTCGTGAAAATCAAGCGATTGGTTGTATGGTGACATTGCGTGGTGCCCAAATGTTCGAGTTCTTGGATCGCTTTGTCACGGTGGCACTGCCCCGTGTACGCGACTTCCGTGGTATCTCGGGACGTTCTTTTGATGGCCGCGGTAACTACAACATCGGTGTCAAAGAGCAAATTATTTTCCCTGAAATTGAATACGACAAGGTTGACGCCTTGCGCGGTCTCAATATCAGTATCACGACAACGGCCAAGACCGACGATGAGTGCAAGGCGCTTCTCACCGGCTTCCGTTTCCCCTTCAAGAACTGAGGTGACCTGTGGCTAAGATGGCTTTGATACAGCGCGAGCTCAAAAGAGACAAACTGGTTGCCAAGTATGCAAAAAAGCATGCGGAATTGAAAGCAATTTCAACCAGTGCCAAGCATACTGAGGAAGAGCGCGCAGCGGCTCGTCTGGGTTTGCAATTGTTGCCTCGCAACGCGAATCCCACTCGTCAGCGTAACCGCTGTGCGATCACGGGTCGTCCACGTGGCACGTTCCAGCACTTTGGTCTGGCTCGTGCAAAGATTCGCGAAATGGCTTTTGCTGGTGAAATACCCGGCATTACCAAGGCAAGCTGGTAATCGGTAGGAGAAATAGATATGAGCATGAGTGATCCGATCGCCGACCTGTTGACTCGCATTCGAAATGCGCAAATGGTTGCCAAAACATCAGTACGCGTCCCTTCATCCAAAGTGAAGATCGCGATTGCCCAAGTCCTCATGGACGAAGGCTATATTGATGGCTTTAAAGTGAACCCGGCAGATGGCAAACCTGAGCTTGAAATAGCTCTGAAATACTACGCTGGTCGTCCAGTGATTGAGCGCATTGAGCGTGTCAGTCGACCTGGACTGCGCGTGTACCGTGGCAGCGATGCCATTCCGCAAGTTCAAAACGGTCTGGGTGTGGCAATTGTCACAACACCAAAGGGTGTCATGACTGATCGCAAGGCGCGCGCTACCGGTGTTGGTGGTGAAGTACTTTGCTACGTCGCCTAAAGCGTGGCATTGAGAGGAAATAGAAAATGTCCCGTATAGCAAAAATGCCCGTTACCATCCCCGCTGGGGTTGATGTGACGGTAGGTAAAAACGATGTGAGCGTCAAAGGTTCAGGCGGATTGCTGTCTTTGACTCATAACGTGTTGGTGAAAATTGTCAGCGATGCTGGAAAGTTGAGTTTTTCTGCCGCCAACGACTCGCGTGAAGCTGATGCCATGGCAGGCACCATGCGCCAGTTGGTCAACAATATGGTGATTGGTGTCACCAAAGGCTTCGAGAAAAAGTTGACCTTGATTGGCGTTGGTTATAAGGCCCAAGCCACTGGTAATAAACTCAATTTGACCGTGGGGTATTCGCATCCTGTCAACATGGACATGCCTGAAGGCATCTCTGTTGCCACCCCGACCCCGACGGAAGTTTTGATCAAGGGCGCTGACCGTCAGCGCGTTGGTCAGATAGCGGCTGAAATCCGTGCGGTCCGTCCGCCTGAGCCTTACAAGGGCAAAGGTATTCGGTATTCCGACGAAAAAGTCGCGATCAAAGAAACCAAGAAGAAATAAGGATCTGCACCATGTTGAGCAAAAAAGAGCAGCGTCTTCGCAGAGCCCGTCAAACGCGGATTCGCATCGCGCATCAGGGCGTTGCCCGTTTGACGGTCAATCGAACCAACTTGCACATCTACGCCACTGTGATTTCTGGCGATGGCAACAAAATTATCGCCACCGCCTCCACTGTAGAAGCCGAAGTGCGTCAGTCATTGGGTGGTGCTGGAAAAGGCGGCAATGTTGCAGCAGCCCAAATCATCGGCAAGCGTTTGGCTGAAAAAGCTAAAGCAGCTGGTGTTGAGAAAGTGGCGTTTGATCGTTCAGGGTTTGCGTACCACGGCCGCGTCAAAGCGCTGGCTGATGCGGCACGCGAAGCTGGCTTGCAGTTCTAAGCAGATCGGAAACTAATAATGGCTAAAGTACAAGCAAAAATGCAAGGTAAGGCTGAAGGGCCTGAAGACGGTCTGCGCGAGAAGATGATCGCCATCAACCGGGTCACGAAAGTGGTCAAGGGTGGCCGTATTCTTGGCTTCGCAGCACTGACAGTTGTGGGCGACGGTGATGGCACGGTGGGCATGGGCAAGGGAAAGTCGAAAGAAGTTCCTGCGGCTGTGCAAAAAGCCATGGAGGAAGCACGTCGAAACATGGCAAAAATGTCGCTTAAAAATGGCTCCATTCACCACAAGGTGATGGGTCATCACGGCGCAGCTTCGGTCATGGTTGCACCCGCCCCCAAGGGTACCGGCATCATCGCTGGCGGCCCAATGCGCGCAGTTTTCGAAGTTGTTGGAATCACTGACATCGTGGCGAAGAGCCATGGCTCGTCGAATCCTTACAACATGGTTCGCGCCACGTTGGATGCGCTGTCCCGCGCCACAACGCCTTCTGTCGTTGCTGCCAAGCGTGGCAAGACCATCGAAGAAATTTTTGCCTGATTGGAGTCCTCGAAATGACAACGCAAAAGAAAGTGACAGTGCAACTCGTGCGCAGCCCAATCGGTTGTGCAGAGTCGCATCGCGCCACTGTCCGCGGTTTGGGTTTGCGCAAGATTCGCAGCACTAGCGAACTAGTGGACACCCCGGAAGTACGCGGCATGATTAACAAGATCAGTTACCTGGTCAAAGTGCTTTAAGAGGTAAATGATGGAACTCAATAGCATCAAGCCGGCTGACGGCGCAAAACATTACAAACGGCGCGTCGGTCGTGGTATCGGTTCAGGTCTCGGTAAAACAGCGGGTCGTGGCCATAAAGGCCAAAAGTCGCGTGCTGGCGGTTACCACAAGGTTGGTTTCGAAGGCGGTCAAATGCCCATGCAACGGCGTCTGCCCAAGCGTGGCTTCAAGTCTGCCTTGCTGAAGTTCAATGCCGAAGTGACTTTGTCGGCCTTGAATCAGCTGGAAGCTACAGATATTGATGTGCTCGTTCTAAAGCAAGCGGGCCTGATTGGCGAGCTTGCCAAGGTGGTCAAAGTCATCAAGACCGGTAATGTGACCAAGGCGTTCAATCTGAACGGCGTAGGTGCGACGGCGGCGGCAAAAGCTGCCATTGAAGCCGCTGGCGGTAGTGTTGCTTAATTCAGATTCAGGATCAGTGTAAGTGGCTACAAGTTCGGCTCTCTCTGCTAAAACAGACAAGTACGGTGACTTGCGTCGCCGTCTGATCTTTTTGTTGCTCGCTCTCGTGATTTATCGCGTGGGTGCGCATATCCCTGTGCCCGGCATAGACCCGGTCCAGTTGCAGCAGTTTTTCAAAGGTCAGCAAGGCGGCATTCTTGGCATGTTCAACATGTTTTCTGGCGGTGCCTTGTCCAGGTTCACTATATTTGCTTTGGGGATCATGCCGTACATTTCGGCTTCGATCATCATGCAATTAATGGGTTATGTAGTTCCGGCTTTTGAGCAGCTTAAAAAAGAGGGTGAAGCTGGTCGGCGCAAGATAACGCAGTACACGCGTTACGGCACCCTTGGTTTGGCTTTGTTTCAGTCACTTGGGATTGCTGTGGCTATTGAAAGCTCTCCTGGTTTGGTGATTGCACCGGGTTTTGGTTTTCGCATGACTGCTGTGGTTACGCTGACTGCTGGTACGTTGTTTTTGATGTGGTTGGGTGAACAAATCACCGAACGCGGATTGGGAAACGGTATATCGATTTTGATTTTCGCCGGTATCGCCGCTGGTTTGCCCAATGCCATTGGCGGTTTGCTGGAACTGGTCCGCACGGGGGCGATGAGTATTATTATTTCTTTGGTGATCGTGATTTTGGTCGGTTTGGTCACCTATTTCGTGGTTTTTGTGGAACGTGGTCAACGCAAGATATTGGTGAATTACGCAAGGCGTCAAGTAGGCAACAAGGTTTATGGAGGCCAGTCCTCACATCTGCCGCTCAAGCTCAACATGGCCGGGGTGATTCCGCCGATTTTTGCGTCTTCCATCATTTTGTTGCCTGCCACGGTCGTCGGATGGTTCAGTGCTGGTGAGTCTATGCGTTGGTTGAAAGACATTGCAGGTTCCTTGACACCTGGCCAGCCTATCTACGTCATGCTGTACGCCGCCGCCATTATTTTCTTTTGTTTCTTTTATACGGCGCTGGTATTCAATAGCCGTGAAACGGCTGACAATCTTAAGAAGAGCGGCGCCTTTGTTCCGGGTATACGTCCTGGTGACAACACTGCCAAGTACATCGATAAGATTTTGTTACGCTTGACATTTGTTGGTGCCATTTACATTACGTTGGTTTGTTTGTTACCGGAATTCCTGATTCTCAAATATAACGTGCCATTTTACTTTGGTGGCACATCGTTGCTGATTATTGTGGTGGTGACCATGGACTTCATGGCTCAGGTGCAAAACTATCTGATGTCGCAACAGTATGAGTCTTTGCTGAAAAAAGCTAACTTTAAGGCGACTTGAGGTTAATCAATATGGCAAAAGACGACGTTATTCAAATGCAGGGTGAGATTGTTGAAAATCTTCCCAATGCCACCTTCAGGGTCAAACTTGAAAATGGACATATTGTTCTTGGTCATATTTCTGGAAAGATGCGCATGCACTACATCAGAATATTGCCAGGTGACAAAGTGACCGTTGAACTGACCCCTTATGATTTGAGTCGGGCACGGATTGTGTTTCGCGCAAAGTAGTTTTACCTGTTTAAGAATTGTTTAGGAGAATGCAATGAAAGTTTCGGCTTCGGTAAAGAAAATTTGCCGCAACTGCAAAATTATTCGACGTAAAGGCGTTGTTCGTGTGATCTGTTCGGATCCGCGACACAAACAGCGTCAGGGTTAATTGCAAGAGTTATAGAGGACTAAAATGGCACGTATCGCTGGTATTAATATTCCGCCACAAAAGCATTCGGAAATTGGTTTAACCGCTATTTTCGGTATCGGGCGTAGTCGCGCTCGCAAGATTTGTGAATCTTGTGGCATCGATTACTCAAAAAAGATCAAGGATCTGACTGACTCAGATCTTGAAAAAGTGCGTGATGAAGTCGCCAAATTCACGATCGAAGGAGATTTGCGTCGTGAAACTACTATGAACATCAAGCGTTTGATGGACATTGGTTGTTATCGTGGCTTTCGGCATCGTCGTGGTTTGCCGTTGCGTGGTCAGCGCACGCGTACCAACGCGCGCACGCGCAAAGGTCCGCGCAAAGCTGCGCAATCACTCAAGAAATAACAGGCACTGAAAGAACATTATGGCTAAAGCTCCCGCCAATAACGCAGCTCAGCGCGTTCGTAAAAAGGTTCGCAAGAACGTAGCGGACGGTATCGCGCACGTGCATGCTTCCTTTAACAACACCATCATCACGATCACAGATCGCCAAGGCAATTCTCTTGCTTGGGCATCTTCAGGTGGCCAGGGCTTCAAGGGCTCACGCAAGTCCACACCGTTTGCTGCTCAGGTTGCGTCGGAAGTGGCTGGTCGTACTGCAATTGAACAAGGCATCAAGAATCTTGATGTCGAAATCAAAGGTCCTGGTCCAGGTCGCGAGTCTTCGGTTCGTGCTTTGGCTGCCCTGGGTATTCGCATCAATATGATTGCTGACGTGACGCCTGTACCGCACAACGGTTGCAGACCGCAAAAGCGCCGTCGTATTTAACTCACAAACCAAGCCCACCGCCAATGTGTTCGCACATTGGCTCCCGCTGTTTTTAAGCGGTAGCTGACTAAAAGGAATTTCAAGTGGCACGTTTTTTAGGCCCTAAGGGCAAACTCTCCCGCCGTGAAGGCACTGACCTGTTTCTCAAGAGCGCGCGTCGTTCCATCGGAGACAAAGTCAAGTTCGACTCCAAACCGGGTCAGCATGGTCGCACTTCAGGTGCGCGTACTTCTGATTTCGGCATCCAATTGCGCGAGAAACAAAAAGTCAAACGCATGTACGGTATTCTTGAAAAGCAGTTTCGACGTTACTTTGAAGAAGCTGACCGCCGCAAGGGCAATACCGGTGCCAATTTGTTGACTTTGCTTGAGACACGTCTCGACAACGTGGTTTACCGTATGGGCTTCGGTTCTACCCGCGCTGAATCTCGTCAACTGGTTTCGCACAAAGCCATTCTGGTGAATGCCAAGTCGGTCAATATCCCTTCTTACCTCGTCAAAGTCGGTGATGTTGTGTCTGTGCGCGAAAAGTCCAGCAAGCAAAATCGAATTGCTGAGGCTTTGCAACTGGCGCAACAGGTGGGTATGCCAGCTTGGGTGGAAGTCAATGCTGAAAAGGCCGAAGGCGTTTTCAAATCAGTGCCTGATCGTGATCAATTTGCGGCTGACGTGAATGAATCGCTGATTGTTGAGTTGTATTCACGTTAAGTGTAAGCAGCCTATGTTTTGGCAACCGATGGTTTATTGTTCGTCAGTTGCATCGTAAGCCTTTTCCGGTGGGCATTTCCGGGGGTGTTCAGAGGATTTATACATGCAAAATATATTACTAAAACCTAAGGCTATCAATGTTGAGCAGCTATCTACCAACAGGGCTAAAGTTGTATTAGAACCGTTCGAAAGAGGTTATGGTCATACCCTTGGTAACGCCCTGCGCCGTGTACTGCTGTCGTCAATGCCGGGTTATGCGCCGACCGAGGTGACTATTGCTGGTGTTCTGCACGAATACTCGTCGATTGATGGGGTTCATGAAGACGTTGTTAATATCTTGCTCAACCTCAAAGGTATCGTTTTCAAGCTCTATAACCGTGACGAAGTGACCTTGAGCTTGCGCAAGGACACCGAGGGTGTGGTTAGTGCTGGTGATATTCAAACCCCGCATGATGTGGAAATTATCAACCCTGACCATGTGATTGCCAATTTGGCTCACGGTGGCAAGCTCGATGTTCAAATCAAGGTGGAGCGCGGTCGCGGTTATGTTCCCGGAACCTTGCGTCGTCATCTCGATGACACTACAAAGTCCATTGGCCGCATTGTTCTGGATGCGTCTTTCTCTCCGGTCAAGCGCGTGAGCTACACCGTTGAGAGCGCTCGGGTTGAGCAACGTACGGATCTGGACAAGTTGATTCTCGATATTGAGACCAATGGCGCGCTTTCCGCCGAAGATGCAGTGCGTGCTTCTGCCAAAATTCTGATTGAACAGATGGCAGTGTTTGCGCAACTCGAAGGTGGTGATGTTGATTCGATCATCGCTTCGCCAGCGCGTAGTGGAAGTTCCAACTTTGACCCCGTGTTGTTGCGCCCAGTAGATGAGCTTGAATTGACAGTGCGCTCAGCTAATTGTTTGAAAGCTGAAAACATCTATTACATTGGTGATTTAATACAGCGCACTGAAAATGAGTTGTTAAAGACGCCTAATCTTGGCAGAAAATCACTCAATGAAATCAAGGAAGTTCTGGCTTCCCGTGGCTTAACGTTAGGTATGAAGCTTGAAAGCTGGCCACCTGTTTCTCTCGAAAATAAGTAAAGTCACAGTTTACTTATGTGACATGAACAGTACCTGATACGGCTGTTTTAATTAAATAAAGGAATCTACTATGCGTCACGGCCTTGGTCTTCGTAAATTAAATCGCACTTCTTCGCATCGCTTGGCAATGTTGCGCAACATGATGAATTCGCTCATCGAGCATGAGGTTATCAAAACCACTGTACCCAAAGCGAAGGAATTGCGCCGCGTAGTTGAGCCCATGATTACGCTGGCAAAGGTCGCTACGGTTGCTAACCGTCGTCTTGCCTTTGACCGTCTACGTGATCGTGACTCAGTTGTCAAATTGTTCAACGTTCTGGGTCCCCGCTTTAATGCTCGTCCAGGCGGCTACACGCGCATTTTGAAAATGGGTTTTCGTGTTGGTGACAACGCGCCTATGTGCCTCGTTGAACTGGTTGATCGGGGTGCAGAAACTGTTGCTCCGGAAGCCGTAACGGCCGCTTGATCGGTTACAATATGAATCTATCGCGCGATGGAGCAGTCTGGTAGCTCGTTGGGCTCATAACCCAAAGGTCGGAGGTTCAAATCCTTCTCGCGCAACCAATAAAATCAAGCACTTAGCTTGAATAAGCGCCCACTCCAAGTGGGCGTTTTGCATTCTGTGACGAGGTTTGTGACGAGGTTTGTGACGTCACAGAAATTGCTAATTTGCAATTTGACCTTTGGGCTTGTGACGGGTTGGCTACGACTTCAAAATCTTCGTGCAGATGGCCGACTGGTATTGGACGGAATTTCCTTTACTCTGAATCTGACTTCCGTCGATGGCTCGTTCGTGCCCAAAGAAGTCGGTCAACCGTAAGCGTGCGGCCAACACCCCTTGACGCCACTGGTGCCTTACCGGCACAGATTCGCAGCTAAATTGCGGTGGGCTGCCAGCGGTGCGGCAGCAATTGGTCGATCTGGCTGTTTTTCTGCGTCGGCAGGCGAGCCAGCACATCCTTGAGATAGGCATACGGATCATGCCCGTTGAGCTTGGCGCTCTGAATCAAACTCATCACCGCCGCAGCGCGCTGGCCCGCACGCAAGGAACCGGCAAACATCCAGTTGGACCTGCCGATGGCAATCGGGCGAATCTGGTTCTCGATCCAGTTGTTATCGATGGGCAACTGCCCGTCATTGAGGAACTGCGTCAGAGCCCCCCAGCGCTTGAGGCTGTAATCGAGTGCCTTGGCAGTGGCTGATCCGTCGGTAATTTTTTGCCGATGCAACAGCATCCACGCATGAAACGCCTCAGCTAATGGTTTTGATCTGGCTTGGCGAACTTGCAGGCGCTCCGCAAAGCTGAGGTTCTTGACCTCACGCTCCACGTCATAAAGTTGACTGATGTACGCACAAGCCTGCCCTGCAATCTGGCTTTGGCTGCTCACATGCAGATCAAAGAACTTGCGCCTTGAATGCGCCATGCACTCGACCTCGGTGATGCCACTGATAAAACCCTGTTTGTACCCCGCGTAGTCATCACAAACCAAACGTCCCTTCCATTTTCCCTGGAATGTTCTGGCATGTTCACCGGCGCGTGATTCGCAGAAGTCGTAAACCACCGCTTTCAAGTCCTCGAATGCGCCTGGTGCATAAGCCCAAAGATAAGCCCGGTGCGTTTTCTTGTTGCCGGGCTTAAGCATCTCCACCGGCGTCTCATCGGCATGCAAGACCGAGTGGCTGAGAATTTCCTCTTTGAGGGCGTCGACCAGTGGCTGTAATTGAACGCCACAAATGCCCACCCACTGCGCCAGTGTCGAGCGTGGAATTTCCACCCCGGCACGGCCAAAAA